>OAUU01000053.1_pt1 | contig 126838 bp, 108 predicted proteins | sample 1501381 | NCBI WGS metagenome assembly OAUU01 (sample SAMEA2580057, study PRJEB22360) | human gut metagenome | reverse complement strand
GCAGCTGACCAATACTAATAGGTCGAGGGCTTGACCAGAAATGGTTCAGGTTAAAATATCTGATAGTTTAATGTGTGGTTTTGAAGGAACACAAATTTTAACCGTAGCCGATGTGCTGCGGTTTTTTTGATTGAAAGATAATGAACATAGGAAGGAAGCCGGATATACTATGAGGCTTTCAGATTTAAAGGGAAGTGGCGGTAATGTCTGTAAGTTTATTTAAAAAAAGGAAAAAATAAACTATCAATTCATTAACGTTTGTGATACAATATAGGAAAATAGTACAGAAATGTTATGACAAAAGAAATTATAGCTTGGAGGTTATTTATGGATACTAATATTTTACTTGAGAATGGAACGAATGAACTTGAAGTTCTTGAGTTCGTCATCGGCAATAATCACTATGGAATCAATGTGGCTAAGGTGAAGGAGATTGTTAATTTTCAGAAGGTCACACCGGTACCTAACGCCCATCCTTCTGTAGAAGGTATTTTTATGCCAAGAGATACAATGATAACAGTTGTGAAGCTTGCTAATGTGCTCCATCTGCCGGATTCAGACGATCCTAAGAATGATATGTTAATCAACACTAATTTCAATAAGCTTAATGTAGCCTTCCATGTACATAAGATTGTTGGTATTCATCGTGTGTCATGGGCAGACATCATTACGCCCGATGCGACAATCAATTCAGCGGAATCAGGAATAGCTACAGGTATCATAAAGGTTGAGGGAAGACTTATAATTATTCTTGATTTTGAGAGAATTGTATCCGATATAAGTCCTGAGACCGGTCTTAAGGTTTCTGATATTTCCAGACTGGGAACAAGAGATAGAAATAATTCCCCTATTGTACTGGCAGAGGACTCTATGCTTCTTATGAAGCTTATCACAGATTCGCTTGAGAAGGCAGGATACACTAATCTCATTAAGTGTGTGAATGGACAGGAAGCATGGAATTACCTGCAGAATATTAAGAAAAAGTCCGGTGGAGATGTAACTAAGTATGTTAAATGCATAGTTACGGATATTGAGATGCCGATTATGGATGGACATAGACTTACGAAGCTTGTAAAGACTGATAATGAGCTTAAGGATATCCCTGTTATCATTTTCTCGTCCCTTATCAATGAGGAGATGAGACGTAAGGGTGAGCAGCTCGGTGCAGATATGCAGCTCTCCAAGCCGGAAATAGGCTCCCTTGTAGAGGCTATTGATAAGCTCATATTGAAATAGAAGAAAGTGAATTAAAAAAGTTTAGCTAAAGAGCCGCCAGAGTGATTATGCGGCTCTTTATTTATTTCTTGTGAAAAAAAACATAGCATGATATAATGAGTGCAAGCATAAAAACGAATTTATTCGTTCTGCGTGTGAAGGTATTATTACTCAGTGATTTTATCATGGATAGTAGTCGTACCAATGATTTAGTTAAATCAATGATTTAGTCAAATGAAAACAGTTGAGGTGAAATAACGTGGCAGATAATAATGATGATCAGTACTTGGATGAATTGTTAAATTCTTTAAGAAGCAGTAACAGTGATGGGAATGAAGATTTAGATAATCAGGATAGCGAGAGCAATAAGAGCAGACAGTCAGATGTCGAAGACAATGAAGCAGCAGAAGATGGCAGCAACGAAGAACAGGATGATTTCTTAAATGACATTTTCTCAGATAGTCATAATGACGTCGATAACCAGAACGGCAATGCTGACCATGATGGCAGCGATGATATATTGGCTCTTGAAGAGAATGATAATGAAGAACCGCATGAGTCTGGGAATTCCATGGATGAGGAGAATGTAACTTCCCAGAACACTTCCCAGAACGATAATAATGATAACGACAGCCTTATGGATTTATTCAATCAGATTAATGGCGGCGATAACAGCGGAAGCAGTGATAGCTCTGGAGAAGAGCCTGATAAAAGATCTGATAATGCTGCGGACGATATATTGACACTCACTGATGATAATGAGGATGGGGCAGCAGCGAATACTTATGCAGGTGAGGAAGAGGAGAGAACGGATACCCTGAATAATGGAAGTGCAACCGATAATTCCGGACAACAGGATGTGAAGCCTTCAGGAGAAGAAAAAGCTGAGGCGCAAAGAAGTGCCAGAGCCAAGAAGGCAGAAGCAGCAAGGGAAGCTAAGGAGGCTAAGCTTGCGGCTGCTAAGGCGGCTAAGGAAGCCAAGGCGGAGGAAAAGGCAAGAAAGAAAGCAGAAAAGAAGGCTAAAAAGGAGCAGCTAAAAGCCGAGAAGGCTGCTGGAAAGAATAAGCAGGATGGCGAGGATGATTCCACAGACGGCATAGTACAGGATAATGTTTCTCTTATAGATGAGCTTTATAATGATTCAGATGCATTTGATAAATCATCAGATGAAAATGCCGATACCCCTGATTTAGATGAGGAACCTGAAGCACCTAAAAAGAAGAAAGAGAAAAAGAAAAAGGAGCCTAAGCCTAAGAAACCTAAAAAAGAAAAGGTTAAGAAGGAAAAGAAGGCACCGCAGCCGTCAGAACTGATTAAAGTGACCAAGGGTAATTATATTGGAATGTTAATTACCATAATAGTTATTGTTGGTATTGTATATTTTGGCACAAGATTTGTATCGTATGGAATTAAGGTAAGCCAGGCAAAAGAATTTTTCACAAATGGAAAATATGATCAGGCATTCGACAGTATTTCCGGTGTTGAATTAAGAGCTTCGGACAAGAATACATATTATGCAATAAGGACGGTTGCCAGCGTATATGTAGATTATTGCTCGTATATGAGCTACAATAAGATAGGAATGAAGCTGGAAGCATTGGATTCCTTGATAAAGGGGTTGACTCACTATAATGAATATTATTCTGATGCTGAAAAGTATGAGGTGCTGGATCAGTATGATGAGGTTAAGGCTCAGATTTTATCAGAGCTTTCAAGATACGGAATATCCGAGGAGGATGCCATCTATTATGGAAGCTTGGAAAATGAATTGCAGTACAGAGAGATACTTATGGACATCGGAGGTATGACTGAGTGATAGCTATTATCGATTATGATGCAGGAAATCTAAGAAGTGTGGAAAAGGCGCTTGAAGCTATAGGGCAGGAAGCAGTTGTGACAAGGGACAGGAATGAGATTCTGTTATCTGATAAAGTGATTTTACCGGGGGTAGGTTCGTTTGGCGATGCAATGGGACGGCTTAATGAGTATGGTCTTGTGAACACCATACATGAGGTTGTTGACTCAGGAAAGCCATTTCTGGGTATATGTCTTGGACTTCAGCTTCTATTCAGACGCAGCGATGAATCAGATGGAGTTGAGGGACTTTCGATTCTTCCGGGTGAGATTTTGAGGATTCCGGATGCACCTGGGATTAAGATACCTCATATTGGCTGGAATTCCCTTAAGGTATCGGAGGGTGCGAGACTTTTTGAAGGTCTTGGTGAGAATCCATATGTGTATTTTGTACACTCATATTATCTCAAGGCTGATGATGAGAGCATAGTCGCTGCGACTACTGAATATGGCGGAACTATAATACACGCCTCTGTTCAGAAGGATAATGTATATGCATGTCAGTTCCACCCTGAAAAGAGCGGAAGTGTGGGTATGCAGATTCTCAAGAACTTTGCCGCATTATAACATTGCATTCTAATCAATAATAGAGAGGACAGCTTATGTTTACCAAGAGAATAATACCATGTCTGGACGTTAATAATGGAAGAGTTGTGAAGGGAACCAATTTTGTCAATCTGCGCGATGCCGGCGATCCGGTTGAGGTAGCTGCCCTTTATGACAAGGCGGGAGCAGATGAGCTTGTATTTCTGGATATTACAGCCTCATCCGACAGAAGAGAGACTACAGTTGAACTTGTGAGAAGGGTTGCCGAGAAGGTATTTATTCCGTTTACGGTTGGTGGCGGAATAAGGACTGTTGATGATTTTAAGAATCTTCTGAGGGAGGGTGCGGACAAGATTTCAATTAATTCATCCGCAATCGATAATCCACGCCTTATAAGCGATGCGGCGGATAAGTTCGGCAGCCAGTGTGTAGTTGTCGCGATAGATGCTAAGAGAAGAGCGGACGGAAGCGGTTGGAATATCTACAAGATGGGCGGAAGAGTGGACACAGGAATCGATGCACTTGAGTGGGCTGTGAAGGCTAATAGGCTGGGTGCCGGAGAGATACTTCTTACCAGCATGGACTGTGATGGAGTCAAGCAGGGGTATGATATTGAGCTTACGCGGACAATAGCTGAGAATGTTTCAATACCTGTTATCGCTTCGGGCGGAGCCGGAAGTAAGGAGCATTTTTATGAGGCACTCACGGAGGGCAAGGCGGATGCGGCGCTTGCTGCTTCACTTTTTCATTACAAGGAGCTTGAGATATCCGACCTTAAAGATTATCTTGCACAGCGCGGTGTGTCTGTGAGAAGGTAATGTATGTATAACTAAAAATAGACTTAGTAATTGGAGATTGATATGTCACAGATTAGCAATGACTGGCTTGAAGCGCTTAAACCTGAGTTCGCCAAGCCATATTATAGGGATTTATATAAGTTTGTGGACAGTGAATACAGGAAGGGTGTGGTATATCCGCCGTCGGAGGATATATTTAGCGCATTTAATTTCACGCCGTTAAAGAATGTCAAGGTGTTAATACTTGGGCAGGATCCATACCACAATGAATTGCAGGCGCATGGTCTGAGCTTTTCGGTTCTTCCTGAACAGAAGGATATTCCGCCATCGCTTCAGAATATATATCAGGAGCTTCACGATGACCTTGGCTGTTATGTTCCGGACAATGGTTATCTTAAAAAATGGGCGGATCAGGGTGTGCTTCTTTTAAACACTGTACTCACGGTTCGCGCTCATCAGGCTAACTCTCATCAGGGACATGGCTGGGAGCAGTTTACGGACGCTGTCATTGAGGCTGTCAACGCGCAGGACAGACCTATTGTATACATGCTCTGGGGCAGACCGGCACAGAGTAAGATTCCAATGTTAACGAATCCGAAGCACCTGATACTCAAGGCGCCGCACCCAAGCCCGCTGTCGGCTTATAGAGGCTTCTTTGGGTGCAGGCATTTCAGCCAGGCAAATGAGTTCCTGAAGGCACATGGGGTGGAGCCTATTGATTGGCAGATTGAGAATATAAGATAATAGGTTCATCGATTGCAGAGGAATTGGATTATGAAACTTAAGAACGCTTTATTATTGGCATTGACAGCATTTATATGGGGGACAGCATTTGTCGCACAGAGTGTAGGAATGGATTATATAGGTCCATTCACATTTAACGGAATAAGGTCATTTATCGGTGCGTTGACGCTTGTTCCTTGCATACTGGTTCAGAAAGGGATTTGCGGAAGAGATAAAAGAGCAGCACAAAGCACATCGATAATTGAAAGAACATCCGGATCTGAAAAAGTGTCGGAAATAACATCAGGAAGTAGAGTGCAGGCAACAACAGAAAGAGTATCGGAAAACACAACTGATATACATAATGGAAACATAAAAGAGCTGATTGTCGGAGGTATCCTCTGCGGAATACTTCTCTTTGTGTCGAGCAGCCTTCAGCAGATTGGAATTAAGTACACATCCGCGGGAAAAGCCGGGTTTATCACAGCTTTTTATATAGTGCTTGTACCGGTTATTGGCATTTTTATGAAGAAGGCTTCCGGCTGGAAGATATGGGCGGCAGTTGTTCTTGCTCTTGTAGGTCTGTACTGTCTATGTATAAAGGACGGCTTTTCAATCGGAAAAGGGGACATTCTTATTTTTCTATGTGCGATAGGATTTTCGGCGCACATTATGGTGATAGATTATTTTTCGCCGAAGGTTAATGGTGTTACACTGTCATGCATACAGTTTTTGGTGTGCGGAGTGGCGTCACTTCCGTTTATGTTCAGCCTTGAACATCCTGATATGGCAGCCATATTGTCAGCGTGGCTTCCGATTCTCTATGCCGGTGTGCTCTCCTGCGGGGTGGCATACACCTTGCAGATTATAGGGCAGAGGAATGTCAATCCTACGATAGCGTCATTGATACTCAGTCTGGAATCCTGCTTCTCAGTGCTTGCCGGGTGGGTAATTTTACATGAGAGCCTGTCAATTAAAGAGAGCGCTGGATGTGTGCTTATGTTCGCGGCGATAATACTTGCACAGCTGCCGTCAAAAATTGAGTAAAACATGAAGTGTGGGTATGGAAAACATAAATCAAGAAAAATACCCACAGCCAAGCAAAAAAGCAAAAAAAAATAGACTGCTATGGGTATGGAGAGCATAAGACAGGAAAAATACCCACAGCCAAGCAAAAATGCAATAAAAAATAGACTGCTATGGGTATGTGAGAACAGAAGACAGGAAAAATACCCACAGCCAAGCAAAAAAGGCAACAAAAAATAGACTGCCATGGGTATGGAAGAGTGGAAAACAAAAAAATACCCACAGCCAAGCCCAAAAGCTATAAAAAATTGACTGTCATGGGTATGGAGAGCAGAAGACAGGGGAAAATGCCCGCGAAGATAAAAAAGAAAGCAGATAAAAAAGAAAGCAGATAAAAAAGAAAACGCGCCATATTGTAATTTAACTTACAATATGGCGCGTTTTCAACTACATATACCTCAGCTATCTTGATATCTCAACTATCTCAACATTACACATTATTGTTTTAGTGTAGTTTGCCTTTTAAGAAGGCTTTTAACTCCAACCTACTTATCAAGATTCTTCTGCGCAGTCGACAGCATAAGCTTGATTCTGTTGAGCTGGTTAACCTCGCTGGCACCCGGGTCATAGTCTACGGCGATTATGTTGGCATCCGGATATGAGGCGCGCAGTTCTTTTATGACACCCTTACCTACGATATGGTTAGGCAGGCATGCGAAAGGCTGGCAGCAGACGATGTTCTTAGCTCCGTGGTGAATAAGCTCAATCATTTCGGCCGTGAGAAGCCAGCCCTCACCTGTCTGGTTTCCGAGTGAAACGAGTGGGGCAGCCAGCTTAGTCATCTCCTTGATGTCCGTTGGAGCATCGAAGCGCTTGCTCTGCGCAAGTGCCTTGTTGGACGGACCGCGGAACATATTGATTGCCTTTATTACAGCGTTGCTTATGTGCATTGACTTCCTGCTTGCACCGAGGTTGTCTGCCTTGAAGTTCGCGTTCTCAGCGCAGTAGAGCATGAAGCCCATGAAATCAGGAACTACAGCCTCAGCGCCTTCCTTCTCAAGGAGGTCAACGAGGTAGTTGTTGGCAGCAGGCAGGAACTTGACAAGAATCTCACCGACTATTCCGACGCGTGGCTTCTTGATGTCAAGAAGAGGAATCTCATCGAATTCCTTTATAATCTGCCTGATGTTGCGGTTGAAATCCTTCATATATACCTTTGGCTGCTTGAGCTGCTCTATGATAATATTCTTCCACTTCTCATGGAGTGCATTGACCGAGCCGGGAACTGCCTCATAAGGACGTGTGCGGTACACAACATTCATAAATATATCACCGTACTGGATTGCCATCGCTACCTTCTTAATCATAGGAAGCGAGTAGGTGAAGCCTGAGTTGCTCTCAAGTCCCTGCACGCTCAGCGATATAACCGGAATATCAGGGTAGCCTGCCTTTATGAGGGCACGGCGGATAAATCCGATATAGTTCGACGCACGGCAGCCACCACCTGTCTGTGTGATGACAAGAGCTGTCTTTGTGAGGTCATATCTGCCTGAGAGCACTGCCTCCATCATCTGTCCTACCACGATAAGAGAAGGGTAGCAGGCATCATTGTTGACATACTTAAGACCTGTATCGACTGCAGACTTGCTCACATTCTTTAGTACTTCGACATTGTAGCCGCAGGAATTGAGAGCAGGCTCAATGAGGTCGAAGTGTATAGGTGACATCTGCGGACAGAGAATAGTGTAATTGCTGTCGCGCATTTCCTTGGTAAATTCTTTTCTGTGGTAAGCACTTGATACGATGCTGCGCTTGTAGTTGTTGTGCTCACGGACCTTTATGGCGGAGATGAGTGAACGGATACGGATTCTTGCGGCACCGAGGTTGTTTACCTCATCTATCTTTAATACGGTGTAAATCTTTCCTGCTGAGGAGAGTATATCATTCACCTGGTCGGTTGTGACGGCATCAAGTCCGCAGCCGAAGGAGTTGAGCTGTATCATGTCAATGTTGTCCTTGTCGCGGATGAAGCTTGCTGCGGCGTACAGCCGTGAATGGTACATCCACTGATCCATTACGATGAGAGGACGCTCAACCTTTCCGAGGTGTGATATAGAATCCTCTGTGAGAACAGCTATTCCGTAGCTGTTGATAAGCTCAGGGATACCATGGTTAATCTCAGGGTCGATATGGTATGGACGGCCTGCGAGAACTATAGCGTGTCTTCCTGTCTCATCAAGGTATTTGAGGGTCTCCTCACCCTTCTTCATAATATCGCGGCGGCATTCTGCTAATTCATCCCATGCGGCCTGGCATGCGGCAGTAACATCCCTGGAGGAGATGTTGAACTGACCTCCGATTTCCTTGGAGAGACGCTTTGCAAGAACCTTCTCATCCTCAAATGAGAGGAAAGGATTCATAAAGAGTATATTCTCTGTCACAAGCTCTTCTACGTTGTTCTTGATGTTCTCAGCGTAGGAGGTTACGATAGGGCAGTTGTAGTGGTTGTTAGTGTTCTCTATTTCCCTGCGCTCATAAGGTATGCAAGGATAGAAGATAAATTTTATTCCCTGCTTGATAAGCCACGTCACATGACCATGTGCGAGCTTGGCAGGATAACACTCAGACTCACTAGGGATGGATTCAATTCCAAGCTCATATATCTTACGGCTTGACTCAGGCGAGAGAACAACGCGGAAGCCGAGCTTTGTAAAGAATGTGAACCAGAATGGATAGTTCTCGTACATATTTAGTACACGCGGGATACCTACAACACCGCGTGGTGCATCTGTTATCTCAAGAGGTTCATAAGAGAAAAGACGCTTGTTCTTGTACTCAAAAAGATTTGGCACATGGTCTTTATTCTTTTCCTTGCCGATACCACGTTCGCAGCGGTTTCCGGATATGAACTGTCTTCCGCCGGAGAAACGGTTGATTGTGAGGAGACAGCTGTTGGTACAGCCCTTGCAGCGTGCCATTCTTGTCTCGTATGTAAGCTCATTGATTTTCTCAATAGAAAGCATAGTGGTATTCTGACCTTCGTAGCGCTCTCTTGCTACAAGGGCGGCACCGAAGGCGCCCATGATTCCTGCAATATCAGGACGTATAACCTCAACACCTGTAATTTTTTCAAGGCTTCTAAGAACAGCGTCATTGTAGAAGGTACCACCCTGGACAACAATCTGGTGACCTAAATCCTTAGGGTCTGAAATCTTGATAACCTTGTAAAGCGCGTTCTTGATAACAGAGTAGGCAAGTCCGGCAGATATATCCGCCACGCTTGCACCCTCCTTCTGCGCCTGCTTAACCTTGGAGTTCATGAACACGGTACATCTTGTACCGAGGTCTATAGGGTGAGGCGCAAAGAGAGCCTCTTTTGCGAAATCCTCAACAGAGTAGTTCAGCGACTTTGCAAATGTCTCTATGAAAGAACCGCAGCCTGAGGAGCATGCCTCATTGAGCTGGACACTGTCAACGGTGTTATTTTTAATCTTGATACATTTCATATCCTGACCGCCTATATCGAGGATACAGTCAACCTCAGGGTCAAAAAATGCGGCGGCATAATAGTGGGATACAGTCTCAACCTCACCCTCATCGAGCATGAGTGCTGCCTTTATAAGTGCCTCACCGTAGCCTGTTGAACATGAGCGCACGATATGCGCATTGGCAGGAAGGATGGAATATATCTCCTTTATCGCCTTTATGGATGTCGCGAGAGGGCTTCCGTTGTTGCTGCTGTAGAAGGAGTAGAGAAGTGTTCCGTCCTCTGCTACCACTGCAGCCTTCGTTGTGGTAGAGCCGGCATCTATTCCGAGATAGCAGTTGCCGGAGTAGCTCTCAAGACTGCCCTTGATAACGCGGTGGCTGTCATGGCGTGCGCGGAATTCCTTGTAGGCATCCTGCGTGGCGAACAGAGGCTCCATACGCTCTACCTCAAAGTCCATCTTAATCTTATTGTGAAGCTTGGTGATGAGAGCGTCAATATCAATGGCAATCTCATCTTTGGCGGTCATTGCCGAACCTACAGCCGCAAAAAGATGTGAGTGCTCAGGTGCAATGATGTTCTCAGGACCAAGATTAAGCGTGCGGATAAAAGCATTCTTAAGCTCGGACAGGAAGTGAAGAGGTCCGCCTAAGAAGGCAACATTTCCGCGGATAGGCTTACCGCAGGCAAGTCCGCTTATGGTCTGGTTTACAACGGCCTGAAAAATGGAAGCGGATAAGTCCTCCTTGGTTGCTCCTTCATTGATGAGAGGCTGTATATCGGACTTTGCAAATACTCCGCATCGGGCAGCTATAGGGTATATTGCCTGATAATTTTTGGCATACTCATTAAGACCGGTTGCATCGGTCTGCAAGAGGGTAGCCATCTGGTCGATGAATGAGCCTGTACCACCGGCACAGATACCGTTCATACGCTGGTCGATACCGTTGGTAAAATAGATTATCTTGGCATCCTCGCCGCCAAGCTCTATGGCAACATCTGTCTGAGGAGCGTAGTCGCTTAGCGCTGTTGATACGGCTACGACCTCCTGGGTAAACGGAACCTCAAGGTGGCTTGCAAGTGTAAGACCACCGGAACCGGTTATGACAGGGTGTACGCTTATTGCGCCAAGCTTATCCTTAGCCTTGACAAGAAGACCTGCAAGAGTCTCCTGGATATTGGCGAAATGTCTTTCGTAATCTGAAAACAATATATTGTTAGCTTTATCAATAATTGCTATTTTGACTGTAGTGGAACCAATGTCAATTCCAAGTCTGTATTCGGATGTCATCATGAGAATACATCTCCTTTATCATATATAAATAATAAGAAAGGTTATAAAACCCAAGTATGTTACATTATATTATAATTTTTTTCAAATATCAATAGCAACCGTCATTGACAAAATATTAAAAAAAAATTATACTAAAAATTGATTTGTTTATAAAAATATGTCCAAAACAATAGATATCAGGCTATTGGGAATAGAGGTAGTCCGTATGTATAAGATATTTTTAAGTTCGGAGCATCACGGAACGGTGCGAAGAAATGAGATAGAGCCGGGATGCTGGATTGCCATGACGGCACCGAGTGCTGATGAGCTGCAGACGGTTGCGTCAGAGTGCAGCATCCAGCTTGAAGACCTTAGGGCAGCACTCGATGACGAGGAACGCTCACGTATACAGGTCGAGGATGATTATACACTTATAGTTGTTGATATTCCTGTCATTGAAGAGAGAAACGGCAAGGACTGGTACGGAACAATACCTCTTGGTATTGCAGTAACGGACAGCCAGATAATAACCATCTGTCTTGAAGATACCCCTGTTCTTAACAACTTTATGGATGGAAGGGTGAGGGAATTCTATACCTACAAGAAGACAAGATTCATACTTCAGATTCTGTACAGAAATGCAACGCTTTTCCTCAATTATCTCAGAAATATAGATAAGAGAAGCGAACTGCTTGAGAAGAAGCTTCGTGAAGACCAGAAGAATAAGGAGCTGTTAGAGCTTCAGGAACTGGAAAAGTCACTCGTGTATTTCACAACGTCCCTCAAGGGCAATGAGCTTGTGCTTGAGAAGCTTTTCCGGATAGATAAGATTAAGAAATATCCTGAGGATGAGGATCTGCTTGAGGATGTCATTGTCGAGAACAAGCAGGCGATTGAGATGGCTAGTATATACAGCGGCATTTTAAGCGGAAGCATGGATGCTTTTGCTTCAATTATTTCCAATAACCTGAATCAGTCGATGAAGTTTCTTGCCACAGTTACGATAGTACTCTCTATCCCGACTATGGTGGCGAGCTTTTACGGAATGAATGTGTCTACATCAGGAATGCCGTTTGCAGACAGCCCGTTTGGCTTCCTGATAGTCATAGGATTTTCCATAATCCTGTCATTTATTGTGTCGATTATCTTCTGGAAGAAGGATTTGTTTTAGAAGCTGATGGCTGTCAGACTTATGCTTCGGGATTGTAGGGATGCCTGTTTGAATATGAGGGAAAAATAATTATTGAGAAAAGGAAAGAGAAAGAGTGAATAATTTTTTAGCAAAACTTGAAAAGAAATACGGAAGATATGCGATAAAGAATCTTATTATTTATGTGCTGGCAGCTTATGGAATCGGCTATGTACTTTTGCTTACGGCTCCGGCTGCATACAGCTATCTGGAGCTTAACCCCGCACTTGTTATGAAGGGGCAGGTGTGGAGGCTTATAACGTGGGTATGTACGGTTCCCGAGAGCTTTTCCTTCTTTATATTGTTTATGTTTATGTTCCAGTATTTTATAGGTTCTTCGCTTGAAAAATATTGGGGAAGCTTCCGCTATAACTGCTATGTCTTTTCCGGTATATTTTTTATGACAATCAGTACAATGATAGTCTACTGGATTGCAGGAATCAGCATGAGCCCGAGCACATACTACATCAATATGGCATCTTTTCTGGCATTTGCAGTATGCTTTCCTGATGTCCAGGTGTACTTTATGATGGTTATTCCTATTAAGATTAAGTGGCTTGCGATTATAGATGTGATTTATATGGGTTATGAATTTATTGCTGTCGGAAAATACAAGAGCCTTTACTCCGCTGCCTATGGTGCGGCTGGAGTCCAGTATGCGTCACAGCTTATATGGGCTACGAGAGTGAGTATCATTGTATCCGTGCTTAATTTTATCCTGTTCTATTTCGGAACAAGAAATATGAAAAGATTCGCCCCTAAGGAAATGCACCGCAGGTATGTCTACAAGAAAAACGTCAAGGCAGCGGCAGCTCCTAACGGAACTAAGCATAAGTGTGCTATCTGCGGAAGAACTGAGAAGGATGGGGATAATCTTGTTTTCCGTTACTGCTCTAAGTGTAACGGTAACTATGAATTCTGTCAGGAGCATCTGTACACGCACAAGCATTTTGAGTAATTCAATAAGGAAGCGGAATTGATATGAAAAAGGCATTGATTATAGGTGCGGGTGGTTTTGTCGGGAGTTATCTGGCTGCCTGCCTGCAAAATGAATTTGGCATGGAAGTATATGCAACCAAGCTTCCCGGTACACAGACACAGGATGAATTGCTGTTTCTTGGGGAGAGGATTTATGAACTTGATATTCTGAATAAGAATGACATAGTTGAACTGCTGTTCGCGGTCAGGCCGGACTATATATATCATCTGGCTGCACAGAGCTCGGTGAGTGTGGCGTGGAAGGAGCCTGCGCTCACTATAGATGTGAATGTCAAGGGAAGTGTGAATCTGATGGATGCAGTCAGGGAGCTGTACTATAAGCCGCGGGTGCTTTTGATTGGCTCCGGCGAGGAATACGGACATATTCTGGAGAATGAGACACCGATAAGCGAGGCTACCATGCTGCGTCCGGGAAATATATATGCTGCCACGAAGGTGTGCCAGAATATGATTGGAACCATATACTCTAAGGCTTATGATATGGAGATTATGCTTGTGAGGGCATTCAATCATGTCGGTCCCGGACAGTCACCGATATTTGTGGTGTCGGATTTCTGCAAGCAGGTTGCGGAGATTGAGAACGGATTAAGGGAACCGGTTATGTATGTGGGAAATCTTGCGGCGCGGAGAGATTTTACGGATGTAAGGGATGTTGTGAGAGCTTATGGGCTTCTTTCGCTTAAAGGCAGGGCAGGTGAGACTTACAATGTCGGCAGTGGAAATGCTATAGAGATAAGAGCAATGCTTGACATGATAATAGGAATGTCGAGCGCTGATATAGAGGTAAAGGTTGACCAGAATAAGATAAGACCGGTTGATGTCCCGGTTATAGAGGCGGATATCACCAAGATAAATGAACAGACGGGATGGAAGCCGGATATTCCATTGAATCAGACCATAAAGGAAATACTTGATTACTGGCGTGAGAGGACAGGGGGTGAAAAGCTTGAGTGTGGAAGCATTATTTGATACCAATGAGATGACAAGTTCAAAAAGATACCTTCACACTCCAAGTGAATTTGCAAGAAAGAAGCTTATATATGTACAGGAGACAGGAAAGCTTAAAAGCATCAAGCCTCATGTAAGCAGCAGAAGCAACTTGGAATCCTATCTTTTTATGGTTGTTATGTCAGGAAATGGTAGAGTGTCATTTGATGGGAAGGATTACAGTGTAAAGACCGGGGACTGTGCTTTTATTGACTGCCGCAGAAGCTATGAGCATTGCAGCGGAGCGGATTCACAGTGGGAGCTTATGTGGGTTCACATGGATGGAACACTGCTTAGGGATTACTATGGAATATTCCTTGAAAAAAATGGAGGTTCGCCTGTCTTTAAGGCAGCAGATATAAAGAAATACAGTGGCATTATTGATGAGGTTATGTCAAATCAGGATGAGAAGGACATTACAAGTGAGTATGTAAGCCATAATCTGCTCACTAATCTTGTCACAACCATGCTTGTTGAGATTATCAACGAGGATAATAAGAAGCTCAATCCGGATATACTCAACAGTATCCGTGAATCTGTAAATGCCAGATTCAAGGAGGAGGACCTGCTTGAGAGCGTGTGCGGTGAATACGGCATGGATGAGATAACCATAAACAGGCAGTTCAAGGACAAGTACGGAATTGACCTGTGCGACTATATTCTCAACAGAAGATTTAACTGTGCCAAGGAGCTTTTAAGATTTTCGGTAAAGCCGGTGAAGGAGATAGTGGTTGAATCAGGTATAATGAACACGGATTTGTTCAGACACCTTTTTATCGAAAATGAGGGCATGACTGCCGAGGAATATAGGAAAAAGTGGGCACAGTGGAACAGAGGATAAAAAAGTGCTTGCATTCTATGGAATAGTGTGATATAGTATTAACTGATTTATGATACATGTTGACTGGCAAGAGTGGGTGTGAACCCACTCTTTCGTTTTACTTTAGGGTTTTCTATTTTATGGGAAGCCCCAGGTGGATGTGTTTTAACAGGAAAGGACATTATGGCAAGAAGAGAGGAATATGAGGCAAAGGCCGAGGCAATGATTACTCCTATAATAGAGGCTAATCATTTTGAGCTGGTTGATGTTGAGTATGTGAAGGAAGGCAGCAGCTGGTACCTTAGAGCTTATATTGACAAGGAGGGCGGAATCACGGTGGATGACTGTGAGCTTGTGAGCAGGGCATTTTCCGATTTGCTTGATAAAGAAGATTTCATTGATGATGCGTACATTCTTGAGGTCAGCTCACCGGGACTTTTAAGACCGCTCAGGAAGGATAAGGATTTTAGGCGGAATATTGGCAATGAGGTTGAGTTAAGACTCTACAAGGCGGTCAACAAGGTGAAGGAGGACCGCGGTATTCTTACGGCATTTGATGACAGTACGGTTACAATAGAGCATGAGGATGGCACAACCGCTGTCTACGAAAGGGCAGCACTTGCACTCATAAGACTTGCATTCGATTTTTAAAAACATACAGTCTATAAGATTTAAGGTGTGAAACATCAATTTTATATGGGCAGGAAGCGGAGCGGATTGCGTATATCATTGACATTACAGCGATAATATGGTCAGAAATGGAGGATATGATGAACAAGGAATTAATTGAAGCACTTAATGCGCTTGAGAAGGAGAAGGAGATAAGCAAGGAGAAGTTACTTTCGGCTATAGAGACTTCACTTCTTACAGCTTGCAAGAATCACTTTGGAAAGGCAGATAATTTTAAGGTGACAATCAACAGGGAGACAGGTGATTTCAAGGTTATCGCCGAGAAAGAGGTTGTCGATGATGTGACAGACGACACAACACAGATAAGCCTTGCAGATGCTAAGATGATTAACGCTAAGTATGATATCGGAGATATGGTAAATATTGAGGTTAAGTCGAAGGATTTCGGACGTATTGCAATACAGGTTGCAAAGAATGTCATTCTCCAGACCATCCGTGAGGAGGAGAGGAATGTTCTTTTTGACCAGTACAGCAGCAAGGAAAAGGAAGTTGTGACAGGTGTTGTGCAGCGCTATGTCGGGAAGAATGTTATTATCAATCTCGGCAAGGTTGATGCAACACTCAACGAGAGCGAGATGGTGAGGGGTGAGACCTTTAAGCCTAATGACCGTGTCAAGGTATATGTGCTTGAGGTAAAGAACGGAAACAAGGGACCTAAGATTTTAGTTTCAAGAACACATCCGGAGCTTGTGAAGAGACTCTTCGAGGCTGAGGTTGCTGAGGTTCGTGATGGAACAGTCGAGATTATGAATGTGGCAAGAGAAGCAGGCTCAAGAACTAAGATAGCAGTATGGTCAAGTAATCCTGATGTAGATCCTGTAGGAGCTTGTGTAGGTATCAACGGAGCAAGAGTTAACGCCGTTGTTGAGGAGCTTGGCGGTGAGAAGATTGATATTGTCGCATGGAATGAGAATGCGGCATATCTGATTGAGAATGCGTTAAGCCCGGCTAAGGTTGTATCTGTTATCGCAGATGATGAGGCTAAGACGGCAAGAGTTGTTGTTCCTGATTACCAGCTTTCACTTGCAATCGGCAAGGAAGGACAGAACGCAAGACTTGCAGCTAAGCTTACAGGCTTTAAGATTGATATAAAGAGTGAGTCACAGATGAAGGAGCTTGGTGAAGATTACATGAATCCTTATAACGACGAGTACGAGGAGGATGAATATTCACAGGATGATAACTATGAGGATGAGGCTTCTGGGACAGAGGAGCAGTAATCCACACAGTATTAGTATTTTATTGATAGAAAGCGTGATGTTATGGCTGTAACCAGAAAAATACCACAAAGGCAGTGTCTGGGCTGTGGTGAAATGAAAGACAAGAAATCCATGCTCAGGGTAATAAAGACACAGGAGGGAGAGATTCTTCTTGATGCGACCGGTCGAAAGAACGGAAGAGGTGCATATATCTGCGCAGATATGAATTGTCTTAACAAAGCAATCAAATCGAAGGGCTTGGAACGCTCACTTAAGTGCCAGATACCTTCCGATGTATATGAAGCACTTAAAAAGGAGTTAGAGAAAATTGAATCAAGATAGAATACTTTCAATGATAGGTCTTGCCACCAGAGCAGGAGCGGTTACAAGTGGTGAGTTTTCTGTGGATAAGGCCATAAAGGCAGGAAAAGCCCGCCTTGTTATCATAGCAGATGACGCCTCGGACAGGACGAAGAAGGGATTTAAGGATTCCTGTTCATTCTATGGAGTTCCGCTTGTGATATATAAAGACAAGGAGACTCTCGGACATTCAATGGGAAAGCAGTTTAGGGCGTCACTGGCAATTCTCGATACGGGATTTGCTGATTCGCTGTTAAAGAAATGCAGGGAATTATCGGATTCCCAGGTCGAAATAATTGAAGGAGGTAATGCTGATGCCTAAAATGAGAATATATGAATTATCGAAAGAATTGAATTTAAAAAATAGTGATATAGTAGAGTATTTACAGAGCAAAAATGTAGATGTCAAGAGTCATTCGAGCAGCATTGATGATAATGCAATCGACATGGTTAAAAAGCATTTTGGAAAGGGTACAACAGTGCAGAATACAGAGGCACCTAAGGAGATAAAGGAACAGCCTGCAAGAAATGAGCAGGCAGCAAAGCAGGAGGCTGTTGCTACAGCACCTCAGACGAAAAATGAGCAGGTAAAGAATGAGCAGAAGCCTGCCGAAAAGAAATCACATATTACCGCTGTATATAATCCTCATAACAGCGACCGCAAGGATATACGTGATAATCGCAGACAGGATAATGGTGCAAACAGAGATAATGGCTTCAGACGTGACGGAAACCGTCCTGATGGAAACAGAGACGGAAACAGGGACGGAAGCAGGGACAACGGCTTCAGGCGTGACGGATATCGTCCTGATGGAAACAGAGATGGAAACAGGGATAACGGCTTCAGACGTGACGGAAACCGCCCGGATGGAAACAGAGACGGAAACAGGGACAACGGCTTCAGGCGTGACGGAAACCGCCCGGATGGAAACAGGGACAACGGCTTCAGACGCGACGGAAACCGTCCTGATGGAAACAGGGACAACGGCTTCAAACGTGACGGAAACCGCCCTGATGGAAACAGGGATAACGGCTTCAGACGCGACGGAAACCGCCCTGATGGAAACAGGGACAATGGCTTCAGACGCGACGGAAACCGCCCTGATGGAAACAGGGACAACGGCTTCAGACGTGACGGAAACCGTCCTGATGGAAACAGGGACAACGGCTTCAGGCGTGATGGAAACCGTCCTTCCGGAAACAGAGATGGCTTTAACAAGGATGGCGGCTTTAATAAAGACGGCGGAAGAAATGACAGAGGCGATAACAGAAGACCGGGCGGCAACGGTAACTTCAGAGGTGGTAACAGGGATAATTTCGCAAAGGATGCAGATGCTAAGGGCGGAATGGGCGACGCAAGAGAGGTCCGTGAGGCTAAGGAGCAGAGAAGCCGTGAGCGTGAGAACCGCTTAAATGACCGCAATAAGTATGACCGCGAGGACAAAAAAGAGAACACCAAGGGACTTGAAAAGACTGTTAAGAATAATAAGCCGGTAACACAGAAGCCACAGGAGGAAGAGGATACAATCAAGACACTTGTACTTCCGGATGTGCTTACAATCAAGGAGCTTGCCGAGAAGATGAAGCTTCAGCCTGCAGCAGTGGTTAAGACTCTTTTCCTTAAGGGAACTATTGTAACAGTTAACCAGGAAATTGATTTTGATACTGCTGAGGAGATTGCACTTGAGTTTAACTGTATCTGTGAGCATGAGGTGAAGGTAGATGTCATTGCTGAGCTTCTTAAGGAGGAAGAGGAAGATCCGGCTACACTTGTTCCAAGACCACCTGTTGTATGTGTAATGGGACACGTTGACCATGGTAAAACCTCTCTCCTTGATGCAATACGTTCAACCAGTGTCACATCGAGAGAGGCCGGTGGTATCACACAGCACATCGGTGCATACACAGTTGAGATAAATGGTCAGAAGATTACCTTCCTTGATACACCGGGACATGAGGCATTCACGGCAATGAGAATGCGTGGAGCACAGGCAACAGATATAGCGATTCTTGTCGTTGCGGCTGATGATGGTGTAATGCCACAGACTATAGAGGCTATCAACCATGCCAAGGCAGCAGGCATTGATATAATTGTTGCGGTTAATAAGATAGATAAGCCTAATGCAAATATTGAGAAGGTTAAGCAGGAGCTTGTTGAGTACGGACTTGTAGCAGAGGACTGGGGCGGAGATACAATATTTGCACCTGTTTCTGCACATACTAAGGAAGGTATCGATAATCTTCTTGAGATGGTTCTGCTCACAGCAGAGATGAGAGAGTTAAAGGCTAACCCTAACCGCCGTGCAAGAGGTCTTGTCATTGAGGCACAGCTTGATAAGGGCAGAGGTCCTGTCGCTACACTTCTTGTACAGAAGGGTACACTTCATGTCGGAGACGCTGTGGCAGCTGGTCCATGCTTTGGTAAGATAAGAGCAATGATAGATGATAAGGGACGCAAGATTAAGGAAGCAGGTCCGGCAACACCTGTAGAGATATTGGGACTTAATGATGTTCCTGGTGCCGGTGAGATATTCGTATCTCCTGCAACTGAGAAGGAGGCGAGAGCATTCTCTGATACCTTTATCCGTGAGGGAAGAGTTAAGCTTCTTGACGATACCAAGAGCAAGCTTTCACTTGATGACCTGTTCTCACAGATCAAGGCGGGTAATGTTAAGGAGCTTGGTCTTATCATCAAGGCGGATGTACAGGGGTCTGTTGAGGCAGTTAAGCAGAGCATGCTGAAGCTTTCCAACGAGGAGGTTGTGATAAAGATTGTGCATGCAGGTGTTGGTGCCATCAACGAGTCCGATGTCATTCTTGCTTCTGCTTCTAATGCGATTATTATCGGCTTCAACGTACGTCCTGATAATATGGCAAGAGAGATTGCAGACCGTGAGAAGGTAGACGTAAGACTATACAGAGTAATCTATCAGGCGATTGAGGATGTCGAGGCAGCGATGAAGGGTATGCTTGATCCTATATACGAGGAGAAGGTTATCGGTCATGCTGAGGTACGCCAGACCTATAAGGCGTCAGGGGTAGGTACGATTGCGGGATCGTATGTGTTAGATGGTATGATTACGAAGGCTTCCAAGGTACGTGTTACAAGAGAAGGGGAGCTTATATACGAAGGACCTCTTGCTTCACTTAAGAGATTTAAGGATGATGCTAAGGAGGTCAAGGCAGGCTACGAGTGTGGTATTGTTCTTGAAAAGTTCAATGACATCAAGGAGCTTGACCAGATTGAGGCATATATTATGGTAGAGGTGCCAAGGTAACATAAGTCTGGGGGCATACCCTGACACTGTATATTCAGGATGTACAGGGGGTGCCTTCAATTTGCAGAGCAATAATAAAATAAGCCGGGGCTGATGTCCCCGGCTTGTAGTGTTAAAATAAGAGTTTAATTTTTATTCGCTCGGAAATGGAGTAAATATGCGTAAAAATAGTATTAAGAATTCCCGAATCAATGGGGAGGTTCAGAAGGAACTCAGCAATATTATCCGCAATGAGGTCAAGAACCCTAATATCAGTCCATTGACATCGGTTGTTGCGGTGGATGTCACGCCGGATCTTAAGGAATGTAAGGCATATATAAGTGTTTATGGTGATGAGGCTGCCCAGGCAGCTACAATTGCAGGGCTTAAGAGCGCGGAGGGATTTATAAGAAGCCGGCTTGCAAAGACGGTGAACCTTAGAAATACGCCGCAGATACATTTTATACTTGACCAGTCTATAGAGTATGGTGTGCGAATGTCTAAAATTATTGACGAGGTTAACAAGGAGAATCACGAATGATATATCTTGATGAGATACTGCAGGGGGTAAAGACTGTAGGAATCACAGGTCATATAAGACCTGATGGTGACTGCGTCGGCAGTACGCTGGGTGTGTACAACTATATATGTGATAATATGCCGCAGGTGGAGGTTGATATCTGTCTGCAGCCGATTAATGATAAATTTTTATTTTTAAGAAACAGTGATAAGATAAAAGAAAAAGCTGATGGGAATAAGATATACGATTTATTTATCGTATGCGACTGTGCAGCATTTGACAGGTTTGAGGATTTCAGGGAATGCTTTGAGAAGGCCGGGAAAACAGTTGTATTCGACCACCATATAAGTGGACAGGAGATAGGAGATATGAATATGATTTCTCCTAAGCTTTCATCATGCAGTGAGCTTATATATGAGGCGATGAACCCGGATAAGATTTCTAAGAGCACAGCGGAGTGCCTTTATCTTGGAATTATCCATGATACGGGTGTATTCAAGTATCAGGGTGTGACAGCGCGCACGATGCAGATTGCAGGGAAGCTTATGGAAAAAGGTATAGATTTTACCAATATTATAGACAATACTTTTTACATGAGAACCTACAGACAGAGCCAGGTTCTTGGCAAGGCACTTCTTGAGAGCGTACAGTTCTGTGGCGGAAGATGTATTTTCACTGTGCTGACAAAGCGGGATATGGAGTTTTACTGTGTCACAAGCAAGGATCTCGGAGGCGTTGTGGAGCAGCTCCGGCTTAATGATACGATTGAGGTGGCAATATTCCTGTATGAGACAGAGAAGAATGAATATAAGGTGAGCATGCGTTCAAAGAACATAGTGGATGTAAGCAAGATTGCCAAGAGATTCGGCGGCGGTGGTCATATCAGGGCGGCAGGCTTCGATATGGCAGCGAATGACCCTAGGGATATCATCAATAATATCGGCGCACTTGTTGAACTTCAGTTTAATTCCGCACAGAGATAGGGAGGATACATTATTGTATAACGGAATTATAAATGTTTATAAGGAAGCGGGCTTCACATCGCATGATGTTGTAGCAAAGCTGCGCGGAATATTCGGACAGAGAAAAATCGGGCATACAGGAACCTTGGACCCGGCTGCGACAGGAGTACTTCCGGTGTGCCTTGGCAACGGAACCAAGCTTGTGGATATGATAACGGACAGAAGCAAGGTGTATGAGGCAAGGGTTCTTCTTGGTGTCACAACCGATACTGAGGATACAACGGGAACCGAGACCGGAAAGAGAGAGCTTGCCGGGGAGTTCTTTGCCGGAGACAGTGAAGGCATTGCGGATAATATCAAAAGGGTTCTTGAAGGCTTTACAGGTGGGTATGACCAGATACCGCCAATGTACTCTGCGATAAAAAAGGACGGAAAGCGTCTCTATGAGCTTGCGCGTGAGGGCAAGGAGATTGACAGGGTGGCAAGACATGTGGAGATTTATTCTATAGAGCTGATTTCTGTGGAGCTTCCTTACTTTACAATGCGGGTCCACTGCGGTAAGGGAACCTACATCCGCTCACTGTGCAGGGATATAGGCGGGCAGATTGGGTGTGGGGCGTGTATGGACAGGCTGTGCCGTACACAGGTTGGAAGATTCACGCTTTCAGAAGCACTTACGCTTGAGGAATTACAGAAGCTTAAGGACGAGGATAGATTGTCCGAAGAAGTCATTCCTGTAGATGTGATGTTTGAGGAGTATATGCCTGTGCATGCGGGGGAAGAATATTTTAAGCTTATAAAAAACGGAAATAAGGTTGACAGCAGGATATGCTGTGACCTATATTCTCCGGTCAGAATGTACTGTGATGGTGTATTCTACGGAATATATGAGCTTGATGACAGGAAGAAGGAATATTATCCTGTAAAAATGTTCGCATGTGGGGAATAATCCGGGATATGAAGAGGTTGATATATGAATATATTTAATGGCGTTACACAGTTTTCTATACCTGATAGGACGGTTGTCACATTTGGTAAATTCGATGGGATACATATGGGACACATGGCGCTTATAAATACTGCGGGAAGAATTGCAAGAGAACAGGGGTATAAGCTTGCTGTGTTTACATTCGATGTTCCGCCGAACCTGCACTTTGAGAAATTTGAGGGTACCCAGATAACAACCAACTATGAAAAGAGAATAATGTTTGCCGATGCCGGCGTTGACTACCTGGTTGAATATCCGTTCAACGAGGAGACAGCGTCAATGGAGCCGCTTGAGTTTATCAAGAAAGTTATTTTTGGCAATCTTAACGCTGCACATGTTGTTGTAGGAACAGACTGGCATTTCGGAAAGGACAGGAGCGGGAACTGTGATGTCCTCATGGCGGCACAAAAGCTGTACAACTACGAGGTTCATATTGTGGAAAAGGAAAAATATGAACAGAGGGAAATAAGCAGTACATGGATCCGCGAGGAAATCCAGCTCGGAAACATGGAGAATGTCAATATCCTGCTGGGTTATCCGTATATGATAATGGGCAGGGTTGAGGAAGGCAGACATCTTGGAAAGGAGATGGGGTTTGCGACAGTCAATATATATCCTTCCCCGGAAAAGCTGCTTCCCCCATACGGAGTGTATGCATCTAAGCTTATTGCGGATGGCAATGAGTACTACGCGATAACCAATATCGGTGTCAGACCTACATTTGACGATTCGGAGAGAATAAGCGTTGAGACACATCTGCTTAACCATAAGGAGAATATGTATGGCAAAGAGGTAAGGGTGGAGCTGTTCCATTTTGAAAGGCCGGAGATAAAATTCGATACGGTGGACAAGCTGATATCTCAGGTTGAAGCAGATATTGAATTTACAAAGACGTTTTTTCTGTTATAAGACTATGAAGCTATAATATGCGGATTTTAAAGTGTTTGTTTATGAATGACAGGTATGATTCAAAGGGCAGCTTTGCAGTGCATATTATGATTGTGGTTGGTATAGGAAATGATATCTTATTTTAGGAGACATTAATTTTATGGCAAAAAAAGGTTTGGATATAAAGACAATCCAGCCTGTATTAAGGGATGTGACCAAGCGAAACGGCTGGTCGCTGTGTGTGGGTGCCGGGACATCAGTTCCGGCACTTGCTGATTGGTACACACTGGTTGAGCTGCTCATCAAAAATAATTGCAGCAAAAATGAGATTATAGATATAGATGTATACAGAAAGATGGACTTCTCACCTGAGGCGATGATTCAGGCGGTACAGAATCACATGCATTTAAGTGACAAGGAGTTCATAAAGCTTCTGTCCGATGAGATATACCGTCCTATAAGGACAGCGCTCACGGCACAGGAGTGGGATACATTTGTCAAGATACATGAGACGGAGCATTTATCATGTATAACCAAGGAGAACTGGGAGACATATTCCGGCATTATAGACCGAATGTTTGCGGCAACAAGTGCCAATCTTATGGCGAAGGTTGTCATAGATGCGGTGCATGAGGGAGTTGGACCGCGCTCAATTCTAAGCTTTAATGTTGAGGCTGTATTTTTAACGCTGCTCAACTTCTATTACATGCAGACCGGCAACAGTAACAGGGTGCTCTTTGACAGAATCGCCAACAGCATTCATGTCCAGAAGCATGACAGAATACCGTATTTTCACTGCCACGGTGTAATTCCGATTAACGGCTACAGTGCCAGAAAGGGACATCTTGCGAGTGACAAGCTGGTGCTTACCGAGGACAATTATCTTGAGCTTGCCAACAACTCATTCTCATGGCAGGCTACAAGCTTTATAGATAACTGCATGAACAGGAGAGTCGTTTTCTGCGGCGTATCCCTCACTGATGCGAATATGAGACGCTGGCTCTCATGGATTCACGCCAACAAGATGGCTGAGTTTAAGGAAAATGGGCTTGACTGCAAGGATGCAACAGAGCATTTCTGGATTTGCAAGAAGCCTAACACGATTCAGGAGAAGATATGGCTTGAGGAGTCGGTGGCTCATCTTGGCGTGAGACTTGTCTGGATTGATGAGTGGAACCAGACGGGGAAGGTGCTGAAAAGGATGCTGGGGCTTTAGAATAAAAGCTGTTGACAATATATCACCAAATAAAGCAATACTATTTTTGAAAAGGGACACTTTTACCTTGTTTTTTATAGAAAAATTGTAAAAATAAGGATAAAAGTGTCCCTTGCAATATTATGGCGAATATGGTAGCTTTTAGGTAAGAATATATATAAGAATTCCTCTGATGAAGAAAAGGTAGTTAAGGTTCATTCGCTATGTGGGCAGGCGGATGAAGTTGAAAGACGTTAGTTGTGACAGATGATGTATGACGTTATGGGCAGGTTTTAATTAACCTGCCTGTAAGGCATTTCAAACAAAAACAAGAGTGGGATAGGAAAACATGAGATATTATAAGAGATTTAAATTGATTATATCGGTTGCTATGCTTCTTTTTACCATAGGCTGTGTCAGGCAGGAAAATAAAAGTGATGAAAGCTATGACTTATTAAGTTCGGATATGTGGAAAACAGATGGTTTTGCTGTAAATGATAAAGTCCTTGATGAGCAGGAATTGTGGGTTGACAGATATGAAAGACTTGAGCATGAGACTGTGCAGCATAATGAAGAAAATGAGGAGATTTATAAGCAGTCTGAGCTAGGTGTAATAGGAGACTGTATTTACAGATATAGCGGCGTTATAGATAGTTTAAATGGTGAATATTTAAGGAGTGTAATTGAGTACACGGATATCACATCCATGAAGACTGGTTCAATGGAATTCACATCAGAGCAGATGGGAAAAAAGACAGACTCCGGGTATGTTTTGTCGATGGATGTATATGGTGATGGCAGGTATGCTTTCAAGTGGCTTGGGTATGCCATTGGCGATTCAGACAATGCGACAGCAATAACTGATGACAGCCTTGTGTTCATAGATAAGAATGGTGTTGCGAAAGAAACAGAGCTTTGCGGTTTATTCCTTGAAAATGGATTAGATATGCAGGAATATATTGATGAATGGAAATTTGGGAATTGTTTCTGTGATGTATATGACAATATTTATACTATAAGCAACAGTGCGGGTAAGCTGTATATTTTTGACTCCGAGGGAAAATTGATAATGAAATATGAATGTCAGAAAGCAACTTATTTAAAGACATTTATCAGAACTGCTACAGGGGAACTTATATGGGCTTGCAATGATTATACAAAGAATAAGACATATTTTATCTGGTTTGATGTACAGAATGGGGAAGTCAGGGAACTTGCTGAAATAAAGGAAAACATTAAGCAGCTTTATGCCATGATTGATAATGAGCTGTACTATGAGAATGCGGAAGGAATAGTGCGGTGGGACATAGTATGTGGTGAAAGAAAGCTTGTTTTCGGTTTTGTAGAAAATGGAATTCAGGATTATTATAAAAAACAGCTTATATTCAAGGATGATAACAGCAAGGTGTTAAGAATATATGCTGATGGACAGTATCAGGATTGGCTGGCATATATGTCGGATACACCTGTCAGTAAAGGAGTTATGGTACGCATATCAGACATCCGTGATGGATGTTACAGAGTTGCTTTAAGTGCAGGTGTGGCAGAACGCAATTATCCGGCTTGTGAATACAGGTATGAGACTGGGGAAGACAGAGACGATTATAGAACACAGGTTATGACACAGATGGTAGCTGGCGAAGGACCTGATATACTGTACGTTTCGCGTGATGATATGGAAATACTGTATAAAAAAGGGCTGATTGCGGACTTAAGGGAGTATATTTCTGATAGTACCCTTAATACGGTAATGCCCAATGCTTTGGAGCTTGGGAATAAGGATGGAAAGCTTGTTGGAATGGCAGCAGGTGTGATGGCATACACTCTTATGGTACAGGATGATGTGTGGAGTGGTGACAACTGGACGATTGATGATATGATTTCGCTGCTTGAGAGTGGAAAGCTTTCCGGACGAATGTGTTATGAAGAACTTCAGAGAAATGTGCTTGCGGATTCTGCATATGCAATATTCACCTTAGTTAGTGATATGATAAGCGGTGATAACTTTGTAATTGACTGGGAAAATATGGAGAGTCATTTTGACGATGAACGTTTTGTAAAACTGCTTAAATTTTTTAGTGGATATGACAAAAAGCAGACTGATGTATCGGAGGAACAGCTTCGTGGGGCGGTAAAGTATGTTGATCTTTCAAATTTAAGTTCGGTAGGAAATTATAAGGGACTGAAGGGCAATGAAGGTTGGCATTATGTGGGATATCCTACAGATAGTGGATGTGGAAGTTATATTATGGATTATGGCATGGTGGTTGTAAATGCCAGGACGACTTCAAAAGAAGCTGTGACAGCATATATGGAGAGTTTTTTGGGCATGGAGGTACAGGAGAATTTTAGTTCGGACAGTAATTATTCTAGTTTTCCTGTATTACCATTATCAGTGGATGACATTGTTTATCCAGATGAGGATAATGGCAAAGAGAAGGCTTCGTGGCATAACATGAACATACTTCAATTTGATGATGGTACTACCTCTGTACATGAGGTAAATGAAATGTTCAAGCACTGTGCTCCTGCAATGAAAAGATACTATGCAATAAATATGATTGTAGCGGATGAACTTAATGCATATATTTCTGGCGAACGAACCGCGGAGGAAACAGCAGCCATTATTGATGACCGTGTGCAGATTTATCTGGATGAGATTCGCTGATTAAATTGATTTTACATGAATTATTGATGGAGGAAAACAGGTATGAAAAAAATAATAAAAAAAGTCCTGAAAATAAAAATTGCTGCAGCAAGTGTGATTGCCTTGCTGATTATTGCGTTGGTTATTGCAGGGCTTATCATATTTGTTCCGAAATCAATAAAAGATACAGGGCTTTATTATAATGATAAAGGTGAAACTGTAACAGTTTCCGTGAATGTCAGGTACCATAAGGGTATCAAGGACAGCTATTATACAGGTGAGGTTATTGTTGATGGCACAACCTATAGGAGTGTATATGACCTGTATCACACTAAAAACCGTCTGTTTGTCATAGAGAATGATTATGCCTTGACAGCTTTCAAAAATATATTGTCGCTTACAGACTTTAGCGATGGAGACAGGACAGTCAGGATAATAACTATTTTAAAAAATGGGAAATCGGAGAGCTATATTGGACCTGCTGCAGATTATGGTGAAATACAATCAGAGTTTGGGACAGAGGCAATCGAAAGTGAGAGCACACAGGAAAATAAAAAAATATATTATATTTATGACAATAATTCGCCGGCAGTTTCCTATGAGTTTGATACAATTAATTTGTATGAGGACAGAGAAGCCGAGTGTATAACCAAGGTGGTTAATCCGACAGAGACAGTTGAAATAGAGTATACGAATTATGGCTCTGTGATAAGTCCATTTCCAAAGTGGATTACTGTGAATGGAAATAAACTTGAATATGATTTAAAATATTATGATAGTCATTCTTATGTGAAATCGTATTGTATGGGATTTACATATAAGGGTGAGCATTATAATTTTTTACAAAAAAATGGAAATATTTCAGGAATAGAGAAAGACGGAGAGCCAATTGTATACTATAGCTACGGAAGTGATAGATTTAAGGATGAAGTGACAGGTGTTTTTTCAAAGAACGAATGCGGAGACTGGGTTCTGAATAGTGATGAATCGTTCATTGGAAATATAAATAAAATTAGAGGAAGCTTTGTTACAGACGAAGTCCATATATATGATGATGAAACTGGTTTTTACATAGACAGCTATTCACCAGCTGGTTCGTCACAGAGTGTATACAGTTATATGACAACTGAATATGGGCTTCCGTTAGAGGTTGAATTTACTGGTGGAAGATATGAACTTGTAAGGCGGAATGAGACAGAATCTGGCAATGATATTGCTGTACAGACTGTGGATGCAGGCACAGTATATTATTCTTCTGATTATTTTAATGAACTTCTTTTGCCGGAATATGATAAGCTTGAAAATGAGGAGTATCAGGCAGGTGAAGAAAAAAATAATGTTCAGTTTAGCATTATTTATGATGAAAATCTGAACGAGTACACTAAAGGACAGATTGGAGTCGAATATGTTTCAAGGTTTGGTCTTACCTATGTATACCAATTTGAAGATTTATGCCTGATGTACAATGAAAAAGAGATTATTATAAATAAGGATGGTCAGGAATACAGACTGCCATACGATTTGTCGAATCCGGATTCCCCAATATTGCCGGTATATTATATATATAGACTTGAAAATGACAAAAACGGTACTATGGATATCGCGATAAAAACCGGAGAAGAGAACAGTGCTTTAATTGATATATCTGAAATGTCTATTGTTAAGCAGCCAACAGAGTGAATATAGTTTGTTAAAATTAAGCTTAATAGTTCAAATTATAGTTGACATTTCGCCCCAAATGTGCTATTGCTCATCTTAGTGAGAGTCTTGTCTGTATTGGTGGGGGTAAGGTATGGCAAATGAGGAATATTCTCAGGTATTGACTAAGGATAATGAGGGATTTTTCAGATTTATAGAGAGCAAAATGAAGGGTAATGGTATCACGACAGAGCAGCTGACTTCCGGGTTATGTGACATGGAAGAATGGAACAACCTGCTTTCCGGTGAATATATGGATAAGCTTATGATGAGCCGCCTGCTGGACAGATTAGGCTGTCGAGGACTAAGATGTGATATACTTTTGTTCGCTTCTGAGTATGATGACTGGCAGACACGAATGGATATTGTGTCTGCCATCAATGATGGAGAGACGGAGCTTGCAGAAAAAATACTGGAAGAATATGCTGGCAGAAAAATCGTACAAAAAAATATTGATAAAATGGGATGTAATGAAAGGCTTGAGTACCAGTTTGTGCTTATGATGCAGGCATATATTATGCTGGGTGGAAGATTTGACAGAACAGAGCTTATTGCAAAATTGCAGGAGGCGGCAGTGCTGACCATACCGCAGGGAGTGGATGTGGCATTTGATAATGGTATGAAGATTATTTTATCAGTGCAGGAGCTGGATATTCTGTTGGAGTATTATTATCAGCTCGTGTGCCGTGAAATCGAGGAAAAGAATATTAAGACTGTAGACTGCTATATAGGGCGTATTCGTAAAGTGATAGATTATATTCTGTCCGCCGATTGGTTTAATGCACTGTCAAAGGCAGGCATACTTCCAAAGGCTGTATATTATGTGATGCTGTCAAATCAGAAAAAAATCCGGCTGAATATGGATAATGAGGATGAGTTTATATTTATTGCAGAGGAGCTGAAAAGCTATGGCAGATGGCTCTCTGACTATGATAATGCTATAGAAGTGTTGCGGGATTGCGGAAGAATATATTACCTGGCTGAACTGTGTGATATGATGGACGCTATTGTATCAAGAATGAAAAAGCTGCTGTCGGAGGAAGTCTGCAAAAGCATGAAGCTGGATGACATAAAAAACACAGCTGACAGGTGCCGGGAAATGCTTCTCTATATAGAAAAATTGACAGGTATCAGCAGATATACGAAAAACGGCATGTACATATATTTTGAACCTAATGTGTACAGAATGGAGAAGGTTGTTGCCGACCGCAGGAGATTACTTGGAATAACACAGAACCAACTGGCGGAGGGAATATGTACGGCTAAGACAATAAGGCGGCTTGAGCAGGGGCATTGCAGACCGCATGGCTACAATCTCTACGAGATACTCAACAGGCTTGAGCTGTACTCTGATTTTGTCATGGATGAGATTGTGTCATATAATGCCGGAGATATGGAGCTGTTGGAAAAGGTGTATGATGCCATCGGCATGAATGAGACTGAAAGGGCACAGGAGCTGTTGCGGACTTTAAAGGCAAATATAGATATGGGATATACAAGAAATAGGCAGATGGTGGAGCGGCTAGAGTTGGATTTTGATTATCAGGAAGGGAAAATATCAAAAAAAGAATATGTGGATGACCTGAAAAAAATAATTGGCTATTCGGTAAAATATGAGAATTTTTTTCGGAGTGTCAATGTATATCTGACTGATAGCGAAGCTTCAATGCTGCAAATGCTGTATAATCTGGAGAAAGATAATGATGGTGTGTTATATTTACATGATATGCTCTCACGATATGAAAGAAAAGAATTATACATCCGCAAAATTGAGCTAATCCAAACTGCTTTTGCAAGTGATTCAGGAAACAGGGGAGTGTATGACAGCTCAAATATGGAGTTCCTGGATGTCATAAAAGAGAACTTCAGAATAAAAAGAATATATAATATAGCCAGATGTACTTACGGTATATGGTGGAATAATGATATGCAACACAAATATTCAACAGACCAAAACAGGGAAATGTTAAATATTTGTGTTGATATCAGCGATTTTGCAAAAGAATACATGTATAAGCAGTTCTTTTTGAAAAAGTTAGATTCTATTTTGGGATTACAGTAGTTCCCGGTATATCATCAACTAAAGCAATACTGTGTTCGTATGAAGGTATATTGTCTACATGTATTGAATCAAAAAATGGCAGTAATACACTGACTAATAAAAGAATCACACACAATTTACTAAGTTTTTTTCTTATCATGGCAGTACCTCCTATGAATTAAAGATTATTTATGTAATATATTAAGTATAACATTACAGAAAGTTTTGTAAAGGGACACTTTCACCTTATTTTTTAATGAAAAAATGAAAAAATAAGGGTGAAAGTGTCCCTTGCAATGTTATTGGGAATATGGTAGTTTTTAAGTAAGAATATATTCTTGATGGGAACAATTAACTTAGCTGCTTTGAAACAAGTATAATGAACATGTTTCATACGAAAGAAAGGAGATTTACTATGTATAATACGAAGAAAACTTCAATTAAAAAAAGTATAGCTGTTTTTTTAGCAATAACATTTTGTGTGATTTGCTTTGACAGAACTGTTGTTTTTGCAAGTGTACCGAATTATTGTTCTAATTGCGGAGCAAAGTTGGAAGGACATGCTGAGCACGTTGGAAATTGGACGGAAAAACATTATGTATCTACTGGATATTATTATGATGGAAAACCAGTTATGAATGAGTGTATCGTACACTGTAGCATGGATAGGGTGGCAAGGTTATGCCCTAATGGGTGTGGAGTGGCTTGGTCGGAAGATAAGCCTAAAGAGACACATACGAGTAAATATTGTAGTAAATACGGAAAATAGAGATTATGTTAAAACTTCAAGGCAGGCTGATATTTGTACAAAGCCTGCTTTGAAGTTTTTGCTTTTATGATAATAATATAGGGGGAAAATAATTTGAAAAATTTTAAGATGTTGGGAATATTTTTTATTGTTACAATAACATTTTTTATCAGTGGCTGTGGCAGTCGGGAGAATGAGGCTGATAAAAAGTCAACATCATCTATTGAGTTAATGTGGAAAACAGATGGTTTTGTCACTGATGATGAGGTTGTCAAGGAGCAGGAACTATGGATAGACAGATACATAAGGTGGGAACATGACGATGTGGAGCTGCTTAGCGATGATGAGCGAGCTCTTGAGACTATTGAGGGAGGTGCGCTGCAGGACTGCATTTACAGATTCACTCCTGTTAATACTTTATCTGAGCTTACTACTGTGAGGGTGGTCATGGAATGTATTGACACGGTTTCTATGGAAAAAAAGGTGACGTTATTCCTGCCTGAGCAGATAGGAGCTGGGGAAGACAATTCAGGTTTTGTCTGTGGTGTCAATGCAGCTGTTGATGGTTCGTACATCTTTCATTGGCTAAAATATGGATATGACGGGGACGACTTTGTGCAGAAGGCTAATGAACTGGTGTATTTAACTGAGGACAGCGGCAAGGTGGAGACGAATCTTCTTCCGGCATATATTGAAAAGGGATTGATTCGTGAAAAATATAACAGCATTGTGTTTCACAGTCAGGAGCTTTCGTTTGATGTTTTTGGAAACAGCTATGTGATTGGAGATAATTCGGATAGTCTGTTTGTGCTGGATATGGATGGAAAAAATATTTCAGAATACTACTGCTCTGCGGGAGAACAGATTGGAAAGCCGATGAACACGGAAGATGGAGAGTTGATTTTTCCATGTTATAATAAAAATGATAAAACAACAAGCTTGTTGTGGGTAGATGTTAAAAATGAAAATATAAAAACTCTGGCCACAATAAACGACATCATTTTGCAATTGTATGGTTTGAAGGAAAATAATTTATATTATGAGAATAACGACGGTATTATAAGATGGGACGTTACATCGGGAACGAGAAAGCTCATATTTGAGTTCAAAGAAAATGGGGTTTTGGATGTTTATGAAAAACAGCTGGTACTGCGAAGCGATGACACTACGGTGTTAAGGATGTACGGACAGATAAACGGAGAATTTGAGGACTGGCTGCTGGTTATGTCTGATAAACCGGTTGATAAGAATGACCCGGTTCGTGTTGTGAGCCTTACTAATGAATCAAACAGGGTGAAAACCTGTGCCAGAGTTGCTGCAAGGAAGAATCCTGAGTATTCATATAAATATGAGGATAAAAATGGCATTGACGAGACAGATTTTTATGCCAGAATTATGGCAGAGCTGATGTCGGGACAGGGACCTGATATCCTGTATGTATCGGCAGAAAATATGGAACTGCTAGGTCAAAAGGGGCTTCTTGCCGACCTGCGTGGATACATTTCTGAGGAATCACTTAATAAGGTTATTCCGGGAGTATTGAAGCTTGGAATGGATAATGGAGTGCTAATCGGAATTGCCTCCGATATAACGGCTACGTCCTTAATGATTAGGGATGATGTATGGAACGGAGATAGCTGGACACCGGACGATATGCTTTCGCTGCTTGAGGATGGAAGAATATCGGGAAGGCTGTTTGATGGTGGAACATTGCATGCTTCAAGGATATCCATTAAGATTTTACTGGAATATTTATTGGCAGACTCCTTTGTTATTGACTGGGAGAAAAATGAAAGCCATTTTGAGGATGAACGTTTTATAAAGCTGATTGAATATCTTGGCAACTGTCAGGCAGAACAATTGGATGAAGATGATAATAAACCGTCTGATGCGTTGATTCTAACCTCAATATCAAGTCTTGATCTGATAAATTCTTTCACAGGAATAAGGGGAAATACAGGGTGGCATTATGTAGGATTTCCTTCGCGGCAGGGTTGTGGAAATTATCTTGAAGCTGGAGGTATGCTGGTTGTCAATGCAGCCACAACTGCGAATGAGGCTGTAGCCGCTTATCTTGAGTGCTTTTTGGGCAGGGAAGTTCAGGACGCTGTCTCATTCGGTGAAGGTATGCCGATAATTCCATTGCCAACGGAGAATGTAGTATTTGATGAGGATAAGGCGTATTGGCAGGGACAGGAGATGCCGCTTTTTGATGATGGCAGTACATCGCTGGATGAGGTGAATGATTTGTTGGAAAAATGTGTTCCTGCTCCGAAGAAATATCCTCAGATAGAACAAATTGTCTGGGAGGAGCTGGAGGCATACTATTCAGGTGGTAAGACCGCTGAGGAGACAGCGTCTGTTATTGATGACCGTGTGCAGATTTATCTGGATGAATTGCAATAAAAAATGATTTTTACCAAGGAGGGGCAGATTTGAAGAAAATACGTTTTATATGGGTTGTATTACTTTTATTATGTCTGTCCGCATGTGCCAAGAAAAAGGTAAGTGAGCAAGGTACATATGGGACAGAGGAAAATACGGTGGACTGGCGTGGGCAGGAGTTTCAGGTACAGGAAAATGTTGCCAGGAATTGGACAATATGGATGGATAAGTTTTATCTGATTGATATTTCGGATATGGTTAGTTCGGATGAGAGTGTTTTTATGAGTATATATCTGGGACAGTTTGGTGAAAAGGTATATTATCTTTACGAGCTGCATAATAAAGAAAGCCAGAACATCAGGTATGCCTGTGTCAGCGTCAATCTTACGGATATGACAAGGTCGGTACACAGCGAATTTACAATGAGCGATATAGGATACATGGCACCGTATTATCTGGTATTTGGAGCCTGCATGCCGGAGGAAGGCATATTGATGCTTGATTTGGAGGAGGGCTATTATAATGCTGATGAAGAACTGGTACGCAATCGTTATTGGTCCTACATAGAGGATAAAAAAATAGTCAAACAGATGGATATGACTTCTTTTGTAAAAGATAATGATTTATTTCTGGATGCCGGATTTATTGGAAATGGAGAAAATCAGGTCTATCTGGCGGACGATGGCTGTATATATTATTTACCGATGGATAAATATGGCGATGTCAATTTTCTCTACGTGTTTGATGGTGAGGGTAATCTGCTCAATCAGTATCAGAAACCGCAAAATTCAATATTTCGTAAGCCTATAAGAACACAGGATGGTGACTATCTGTTTCCGATATATATGAACCACGAAAAGCGCGTTGATATGGTCTGCTATGATAAGGACAGTAATTCGGTCAGAAAATTGGGCGGTATTGAAGATAATGGAATTATGAAACCGGTGGTGATGCATGGCAGCAGAATTTATTATTTATTGAAAGATAAAATGATTAGCTGGGATATAGTTACAGGTGACAGGACGGAATGTTGTAATCTGGAGGACTTAGGTTATTACAACAATAGCAGCTTACTGATACTCTGGTGTAACGCCAAGCCGTATATCAGATTCAAGGATGGTTCCGGAGAGTGGATAGTGAGTACTTCGGAAAGTGAAATGGTTAACGATAGTGCAATCGTGGTAGCAGATTTGCTTGGGGATTCAAAGCGGCTGAAGGCGGCGATTACACAGGCTAAGATGGGCAATAGAAATATGTCTGTCTCCTTTGCGGATGCAAGCGGTGACACTGATAAGAACAGAATATATGCTGAATTTGCAGCGGGCAATGGTCCTGATGTAATGCTTGTAAGCAGGGATGAAATGTTTAATATGGTTGACAAGGGAATGCTTGCCGACATGGAGGATATTATTGGCTTGGAAAACAAAGAAAAGCTTATTGGGAGTGCAGTTAAAGTAGGCATGGTCGGTGACGTGTTCTATGGTGTGCCGCAGGGTATATATATGGAGAGTGTTATTGTCCATGAAGATTCTGTCAAAGAAAACACATGGACGCATGAGCAGTTTATGGATTCAGTGCTGGCAGGAGACATATATCCATGCGTAAAAATAGGCAATTCGTTGTGCTCATCACAGATAAGCTTTAAATTGATAACGCGATTGAATTTGACAGATTCATTTTTCATTGACTGGGAAAAGAGACAAAGCAGGTTTGCAAGTGATGATGTCAAAAGGTTTATAGAGACGTTTGGGGACTATGAGCTGACAAGCATCGATGATGTTGATGTAGATAAGAAAAAGACATATCAAATAGGTGGCGTGAGCAATGGCAACATACATGATGAAGATAGTTATCAGGATTATTTAGAGTACCTTGAAAAATCAGGCTATAAATATATTGGATATCCGACATCGCAGGGAAATGGTAATTATTTACGCGATGATGGTGTTATCGTTGTCAATGTAAACACAATCCATAAAGAAGAGGTACGGGAGCTCATTGAAGCCTTTCTGGGTGATGAGGTTCAATCATTGAAATATATTGTAGATGATTATGTGTCGGTGACGGGATATGGAATTGAAGATTTTATTCCGTACCTTGAAATGTGTGTGCCTTTCCCGGCAGAGAATACGGTTATCCAGAACATAGTGTTTGAGGAGCTTGAGCCGTATTTTGAACATGATAAGACTCTTGAGCAGGCCCTTAAGCTTATAGATTCGCGTGTGCAGATTTATCTGGATGAAACGGAGTGAAATTGTGACGGATAGATGGGAGGAAAACGAAGATGAATAAAAACTACAAAAAAACAATTGATGATAAAGATACAATCGGATATGAAGGCAATGAGGCTGGGAAAGGTCATGGAAAAGCCCGGAAAATAAAACTCATGGTGGTAAGTGGGCTTGTTCTGTTCATTACTGTATTAGTTGTAGTGGGGTTTATCAGGTTTGCTCCTAAATCGATAAAGGATACCGGATTGTACTTTAACGAAAAGGGTGAATCTGCGACAATCACCTTGGATGTTAAATACCATAAGGGACTGAAGGACTATTATTATACAGGTGAGGTCATTGTCGATGGTACAGTCTATAAGAGCGTGTATGACTTATATAACACAAAGACCAGTATGTTCGTTGTGGAGAATGATTATGCATTGACAGCTTTCAAAAATTCATTGGCACTTTCGGATTTTAGCGACGAAGAAAAAACGGTTTGGATAATAAATATTATGAGAAATGGAGAGTCGGAAGCCTATATCGGGCCGGCGGAGAGCTATGAGGAACTCATGAGCTTGTTTATTCAATGAGAGCCAAATTCATGGGAGAAGTTTTGAATGAATAATATTAAAAATAGTTCTTGCATTTTAACAATCATCGTGCTATTATTACAACGTATGTTACAGCCGTAGCTATGCCTTTGGATTACTCCAACCTGTGGCTTGGTTATTGGCGATTATATTATTTTATTATATGGAGGAATATCACAATGATATCTAAGGAAAAGAAGGCAGAGATTATTGCCGCTTACGGAAGAACACCTAACGACACAGGATCACCTGAGGTTCAGATCGCTCTTTTAACAGAGAGAATCAACGAGCTTACAGAGCATCTTAAGTCCAACATGAAGGATCATCATTCAAGAAGAGGTCTTCTTAAGATGGTTGGTCAGAGAAGAGGTCTGCTTGAGTATCTCAAGAAGAATGATGTTGAAGCTTACCGTTCTTTGATTGCACGTTTAGGAATCAGAAAGTAATTATGGGAGGGCGGAGTTTATCCGCCCTTTTATGCGTTAATAAGTCCTTTTTGGGCTTACTGGCGTTTAAGGCAGTATTTGCCGAACACGCAGGAGAAATTTTCCGAGACTTCTGAAAAATACATGAAATGTGCGTGTACTTTTCAGTTGTTTCGGTTTCTTCTGCGAGATATTAAAAAATATGACGAAGAGGAGACAGGACATGTATAAGAGTTTTTCTATGGAATTAGCCGGCAGAACACTTACAGTTGATGTCGGAAGAGTTGCTGCACAGGCTAACGGTGCCGCATTTATGCATTACGGAGATACAACAGTATTATCAACAGCTACAGCTTCTGAGAAGCCAAGGGATGGTATTGATTTCTTCCCATTATCAGTTGAGTATGAGGAGAAGTTATATGCCGTAGGTAAGATTCCGGGAGGTTTTAATAAGAGAGAGGGTAAGGCTTCTGAGAATGCCATCCTCACATCACGAGTTATCGACAGACCTATGAGACCTCTTTTCCCTAAGGATTACAGAAATGATGTCACACTCAACAACATGGTTATGTCGGTTGATCCTGAGTGTGCACCGGAGCTTACCGCAATGTTAGGTTCTGCTATCGCGGTTGCTATTTCAGATATTCCATTCGACGGACCATGTGCCACAACACAGGTTGGTCTTATAAATGGTGAGTTCGTAATCAATCCTAACGCATCACAGAACGCAGTATCAGACCTTAAGCTTACAGTTGCTTCGACAAGAGATAAGGTTATCATGATTGAGGCAGGCGCCAACGAAGTACCTGAGGCTAAGATGGTTGAGGCTATCTACAAGGCACATGAGGTTAACCAGCAGGTTATCGCCTTCATCGACAGGATTGTTGCCGAGTGCGGTAAGCCTAAGCATGAGTATACAAGCTGTGCAATTCCTGAGGAATTATTCGCAGCTATCAAGGAAATCGTTCCTCCTGCTGAGATGGAGGTTGTTATGTTCGCTCCTGAGAAGCAGGTAAGAGAAGAGAGAATCAGAAACTTAAAGGACAAGCTTGCTGAGTGCTTCGCAGACAAGGAGGACTGGCTTCCGCTTATCGATGAGGCTGTTTACCAGTATGAGAAGAAGACTGTCCGCAAGATGATTTTAAAGGATCACAAGAGACCGGATGGCCGTGAGATTACACAGATCCGTCCACTTGCAGCGGAGGTTGATATCATCCCTAGAGTTCATGGTTCTGCCATGTTCACAAGAGGACAGACACAGATATGTAATGTATGTACACTTGCTCCTTTATCTGAGGCACAGAAGCTTGATGGTCTTGATGACACAACATCTAAGAGATATATGCACCACTATAATTTCCCTGCTTACTCAGTAGGTGAGACTAAGGTTTCAAGAGGACCGGGACGCCGTGAAATCGGACATGGTGCTCTTGCAGAGAGGGCTCTTGTACCTGTACTTCCATCGGAGGAGGAGTTCCCATACGCAATCAGAACAGTATCCGAGACATTTGAGTCCAATGGTTCAACATCGATGGCTTCAACATGTGCTTCCTGTATGTCACTTATGGCAGCAGGTGTTCCTATTAAGAAGATGGTAGCAGGTATCTCCTGTGGTCTTGTGACAGGTGAGACAGATGACGACTATGTACTTCTTACCGATATCCAGGGTCTTGAGGATTTCTTCGGAGATATGGACTTCAAGGTAACAGGTACAACAGACGGTATCACTGCTATCCAGATGGATATTAAGATTCATGGTCTTACAAGACCTATCGTTGAGGGTGCTATTGCAAGATGCCGTGAGGCAAGAATCTTCATCATGGATACCTGCATGAAGCCGGCTATTGCAGAGCCTAGAAAGGAAGTTGGTCCTTACGCTCCTAAGATTGTACAGATTCAGATTGACCCTGCTAAGATTGGTGATGTTGTCGGACAGAGAGGAAAGACAATCAACGCAATCATCGATGAGACAGGTGTTAAGATTGATATTACAGATGACGGCGCTGTATCTGTATGTGGAACAGATAAGGCTATGATGGACAAGGCCATCAAGTACATCCAGACTATCGTAACAGATTACGAAGAGGGACAGGTATTTGAGGGCAAGGTTGTAAGCATCAAGGAGTTCGGTGCATTCTTAGAGTTCGCTCCTGGCAAGGAGGGAATGGTTCACATTTCCAAGATAAGCAAGGAGAGAATCGAACACGTAGAGGACGTTCTAACACTTGGCGATGTTGTCAAGGTAGTATGCCTTGGCAAGGACAAGATGGGACGCTACAGCTTCAGCATTAAGGATTACAAGGAAGAGGTAAAGTAATATGTCAGGACATTCAAAATTTGCCAATATTAAGCATAAGAAAGAGAAGAATGACGCAGCAAAGGGTAAGATTTTTACAAGAATAGGTAAAGAGCTTATGATAGCAGTCAAGGAGGGCGGTCCGGATCCTAACAATAACAGCAAGCTTCGTGATGTTATTGCCAAGGCTAAGGCCAACAACATGCCTAATGACACTATCGACAGAAGTGTTAAGAAGGCAGCCGGAGACAGCAACGCAGCCAACTATGTGGTTGCTACATACGAGGGCTATGGTCCAAGCGGCACAGCCATCATCGTTGAGTGTCTTACAGATAATAAGAACAGAACAGCAGCCAATGTCCGCAGTGCATTCACAAAGGGCGGCGGAAGCATAGGTACACAGGGCTGTGTATCCTTCATGTTCGACAAGAAGGGGCAGATTATCATTGACAAGGAAGAGTGCAGCATGGATGCAGATGAGCTTATGATGGCAGCTCTTGATGCAGGTGCAGAGGATTTCGACGAGGATGATGACAGCTTCGAGATTCTTACAGACCCGGATTCCTGCGGTGCTGTGAGAGAGGCTCTTGAGGCTCTCGGAATCAAGATGGCGCAGGCTGAGGTTACAATGCTTCCTCAGAACTATGTGACACTCACATCTGATGAGGATATCAAGCAGATGAACAGGATACTTGACCTTCTTGATGACGATGACGATGTTCAGGAAGTATGGCATAACTGGGAAGAGTAATTGAATAATTTAATTGTAGTATGCACAAAAATAAGACCGGTCTTTATACTTAAAGACCGGTTTTTTGATTAATTGAATGTTTTAATACTGACTACTCAAGCTTAAAAAAGAGGCGATGGGGAGAGAAAAACCATCGCCTTTTGCAGTTATTACGAATATCTTTAAAGGTAGGATGAATTATTGATATGATATGGTGAATTATTACTGCACAATGAACCTCAGCACCTCATCAAGCTTCATGCTTCCACCGAACAAATCAAGTGCACTTCCGATGGTCACGTTGATTTTTGACCTGCCAAGCTCTTTTAATTGCGCAAGATCATCGAATGAGCCGACACCGCCAGCGTATGTCAGCGGCAGCCCGTCATACTGTGCAAGCTGACGCACAAGTTCTGTCTCTATACCATGGCATTTTCCCTCAACGTCAACGGCGTGAATGAGATATTCGTCGCAGTATCCGGAAAGCTCATCGAGCAGTGCCGGGGTGACACATGTGTCAGTCATTTTCTGCCAGCGGTCGGTGACTATCCTGTATCCGGCTTCATATTTTTTGCAGCTTAAGTCGAGCACGATATGTTCCTTTCCGACCTTTTGCGTGAGAAGCTTTAACCGGTCATAGTCTATATATCCGTCACGGAATACATAGGAGGTCACGATTACATGTGAAGCTCCGGCTTCAATGAACTCTGCGGCGTTGTCCGCATTGATTCCGCCGCCTATCTGTAGAAAGCCGGGGTGACGGGACAGGGCGGAAACAGCCTGTTTTTTCGTGTCATCATAGTATGGGGAAGCCGAAGGGTTCAGCATGATGACATGCCCACCGCGTATTCCAAGGTTGTAGTATAAATCTGAAAAATATGCGGCATCAGCCTCTGATACATAATTTTCTCTGGCGTAGTCACCTTTATCCGCGAGGCTGCCGCCGACAATCTGCTTTACCTTACCGTTATGTATGTCTATACAAGGGCGAAATTCCATCTTTTTTCCTCCGCATTTTTTATTTGTGTATCCGGTTTAAAATATATTTGGTATAAATTTCTAAGCACTGCTCACTGTATTTTTAATTTAATCATTTTTTGTAATCGGGTGACAAGACAGAAAATGGTACAAGCTTACGCAAAATAAACTGACAGGCTTCTGATTCAGAATTAAAATGCTTATCGGTAGTCTTTATTCCTCTTTCGCTATAATAAACCTGCCATATACCGTTAGCATATATTAAGCATAATCTTTCATCATCCCGTCCGGCACCATCGAGATTATACTTAAAATCAGGAACATGATTTTTCTTTAATATTGTTTTTAATTCAGCTCTATTCATACAAATAAACCTCTTTTTTCTTTGATTATTAATAGGCAATTGCGAAACTCAAATTTTACGGTAAACAGTTGTGCAACTTTACTAGTACACTGCCGGACCTTTTGAAACCAGTCGGTCCTTAGCGGCTGTATTTTAGCCGCTTATGTACCGCTACTGGTTTCAAGGAGTGAGAACGTGTCTGGAAGGGTACTAGTAAAGTTGCACAACGTACGGATGATACAAACAGAGTTTCGCAATTATCTATTTGATTATTAATTCTGTCAGTTTCTGTTTGCATGATTCATTGTTGAAAATGACTTGGAAATTTATATTCATACTATCATGCAATAAAGCGTATTACAAGAGCTTGTGAAAATATCGGAGAATGCTGCAGAACCGGCACCAAAGAGACCGGCATATCTGATGGCATGTATTATACTATGCGAAAGCAGGGTAAAAATAGGCTTCAAATATTTAAGAAAATGTGGTATGATAAACATTCAGGTGAGTTAAAAAACGAAATATATAAAATGAAAGCTGCTTGTTGGAGCAGTACGGCAGGCAATGTCTGCAATATAGGGTGATAGCTATGAAAGAAATTAATTACAGAAACATTCAGGGCAGTGTGAGCACCAGAAAACAGTGGAATGCCGGAAACAGGCATAAGAGAAGCAGGAACAGGGCGTTTCGCACCGGCATTATAGTTTTTTTATTATTATTAATATTGATACTCATAACATTTTGTGTTATTTTATTTATTAGGGTCAATAAGCAGAATGATATAAGGGGCAATGCGGTGACTTTGCCGCCTGTATCCGGTAATCCGGTTGATGCTGGAGAACAGCCGGCCGGTGATGAGAGTGAGGATTATACGGTATCTAAGGAACCGGTTGATAAGCTCCCGTCTGAGCAGGAGGTTCTTGAGGAAGGACATAAGGTTGTGTACCTCACCTTTGATGACGGACCGAGTGACAACACGGAAAAGCTTCTTGATATCTTACAGCAGTACAGAATCAAGGCGACATTTTTCACTGTGGGTAAGGATGGATATGATGATGTCTACCGTAGAATAGTGGGTGACGGACATACGCTTGGAATGCATTCATATTCGCACGATTACAGTAAGGTATACAGCTCTGTTGAGGCGTTTGGCAGGGATTTTGAGAAAATCTATAATCATATAGAGAGCATAACCGGAGTAAGCCCTACGCTGTACAGGTTTCCGGGAGGCTCAAGCAACACTGTAAGCAATGTTCCTATGGAGAAATTCATTAAGTATCTGAATGACAGGAATATTACCTATTATGACTGGAATGCGCTTTCGGGTGATGCGGAGGGAAAGGAATTCCCGGCGGACGAGATGATTGACAGGGTTCTTAAGGGCGTTGATAAGTATGATGTCTCAGTTGTCCTGCTGCATGATACGAATGCACTTGATGTCACGGTTGAGATGCTTCCTGAGCTTATAGAAGAGCTGCGTAAGCTTGGAGCCGATATGCTTCCGATTACGAGGACTTCATCTGTAATACAGCATATTGACGCGGGCAGTGTGAAGTAGATGCAGCTATATACCGGATTTTGACAGCACATATATGGACAGATTAGTTCAGCATTGCTGAATTATAGACAGGTGGATTTTTAAAATATCTGCCTTATAAAAATAAAATATAGGAGTAAATTAAGATGAAGCTGGACAGAATTATGTTAAAATTAAGCGGCGAGGCTCTTGCCGGTGAGAAAAAGACAGGTTTTGATGAAGCTACCGTGCTTGCGATTGCCGAGCAGGTTAAGAAGGTATCGGCACTTGGCAAGGAAATAGGAATTGTTATCGGTGGCGGTAACTTCTGGAGAGGACGTTCCAGTGAGAATATGGACAGAACCAAGGCAGACCAGATAGGAATGCTTGCAACGATTATGAACTGTATATATGTTTCAGAGATGTTCCGCTCTGTAGGACTTTCGACAGAGATACTCACACCCTTTGCATGTGGCTCCATGACCAAGCTCTTTTCCAAGGATTTAGCTAATGAGTGCTTTAAGCAGGGTAAGATTGTATTCTTTGCAGGCGGCACAGGTCATCCTTATTTTTCAACAGATACAGGAATTGTTCTACGTGCGATTGAGATGGAGGCAGATGCCATTCTTCTTGCAAAGGCTATCGACGGAGTGTATGACAGCGATCCGAAGCTTAATCCGAATGCGAAGAAGTTCGACACACTCTCGATTCAGGAGGTTGTCGACAGAAAGCTTGGAGTAATTGATATGACAGCTTCGGTTATGTGCATGGAGAACAGGATGCCGCTAGTTATCTTCGGTCTCAATGAGGAGAACAGCATTGTCAACACTGTTGACGGAAAGATTAATGGAACGGTTGTTACAGCTTAACAGACAGCCTGAGGTTGAGCATTGATATTTGTATATAGCACTTGTTAATAATCAGGTATCACACAGTTACATAAAAATAATTAAACTATGAATTATAATTTTGGAGGACATTATGGCAGATATTAAAGAATTTGAAGAGAAGATGAATAAGACAATTGATACATTGCTTGAGGATTATGCAACAATAAGAGCAGGAAGAGCCAATCCGCATATTCTTGATAAGATAAGAGTGGATTACTGGGGAACACCTACACCGCTTCAGCAGGTTGCCAATGTTTCCGTACCTGAGGCAAGAATGATTCAGATTCAGCCTTGGGAGTCAAGTCTTATAAAGGAAATAGAGAAGATGATCCTTGTATCTGATATAGGTATCACACCTACTAACGATGGCAAGGTTATACGTCTTATCTTCCCAGAGCTTACAGAGGACAGACGTAAGGAGATTGTTAAGGATATCAAGAAGAAGGGCGAGAATGCCAAGGTTGCTGTGAGAAATGTAAGAAGAGATGCCAACGATTTCTTCAAGAAGCAGAATAAGGATAATCTTATCTCTGAGGATGAGTACAAGAACATTGAGGAAGATGTTCAGAAGCTCACAGATAAGTACATTGCAGAGATTGATAAGGCTGTAGAGGCTAAGTCTAAGGAGATTCTTACTGTATAAGAATCAATACCGGGAATATTGAAGGCTGTTACGGATGCAATACACATCGGTGACAGCCTATTTTGTGTAAATAGGGAGGCACAATTGGATACATTTAATGAAAAACTAGGAATGAACGTACCAAATCATATTGCGATTATTTTGGATGGAAACGGAAGATGGGCTAAGAAGAGAATGATGCCGCGCAACTTTGGACATTCACAGGGCTGTAAGGTTATTGAGCAGACCTGCAGGGATATGGATGCCATTGGTGTTAAGTATTTTACCATATATGTTTTTTCTACGGAGAACTGGAAGCGCTCAGAGTCGGAGGTGACAGGACTTATGAAGCTTCTCAGAGGTTATCTGACAGATTGCATCAAGCGGAGCAATAAGGACAATATGCGCGTCAGGATTCTTGGCAGACGCGATGAGCTTGCACAGGATATAGTGGATAAGATTGATGAGCTTGAAGAGGCAACTAAGAATAACACAGGTCTTAATTTCCAGATAGCACTTAACTACGGCTCAAGGGATGAGATAACAAGAGCTGTGAGGGAGCTTACGAAGGAGTGTATTGAGAAGGGAATAGACCCTGATACAATCACTGAGGATATGATTTCGGCTCACCTTGATACCAGGGATATTCCGGACCCGGATTTCCTTATAAGGACTAGCGGAGAGAAGAGAATATCCAACTATCTGTTATGGCAGTGTGCATACTCAGAGTTCGATTTTCCGGAGGTGTTATGGCCGGATTTCAATATGGATTATCTTATTGAGGAAATCAGAAAATACAATAAGCGTGACAGACGCTTTGGCGGCGTGAAGGAGGAGTAGGTATGTTGGTTAGAATAGCGAGCGGAGCAGTGCTTACTGTTATAGTCGGAGCCGGACTTATATTCGGCGGACCATATTTATTCATTCTCACCCTTGCAATTTCGCTTGTTGGAATGTATGAGCTATATAAGATTTATCATATTGAGAAGAGTGTAATCGGAATCATAGGCTACCTTTTTGCTGTGTCATATTATGTATGCATGTGGCTGGGACAGAATGAATTTATGCTTCTCTGTCTGGCAGCAGGGCTTATCTGTGTGATGGCAGGGTATGTCGTTTCGTTTCCTAAGTACAAGGCTGATCAGGCGGCGATGGGATTCTTTGCGGTTGTATATGTGGCGGTTATGATATCGTTTATATATAGGATACGCCTGCTTCCTGATGGCAATTTCTATGTATGGCTTGTATTCATCTGCTCATGGATTGCCGACACATGTGCATATTTCGTGGGCGTAAAGTTCGGAAAGCACAAGATGACACCGGTACTCAGCCCTAAGAAATCCGTTGAGGGAGCAATCGGAGGAATCATCGGGCCTATGATCATAGGCGGAATATACGGAGCGGTGATTAACTCGAGAATAAGCATCAATGCTCCGGTTGTATTTGCTGTAGCATGCGGTGTCGGAGCGGTTATCTCCATTATCGGAGATTTGGCGGCATCGGCAATCAAAAGAGATCATTCGGTGAAGGATTACGGTAAGCTTATCCCGGGGCATGGCGGTATTATGGACAGGTTTGACAGCACAATTTTTACCGCACCGGTGGTGTATATTGTGATTGAAATATTCAGGGCGTTAAGTTAAAAAATGTATTTATGAATTTTAAGCTGTGTTTTAAGGATGCTTAAGTTTGCCCGGAAATGAGGTTTTTGCTTTGAAAAATATATCTGTACTTGGGTCTACAGGTTCAATAGGAACCCAGACTCTTGATGTAGTGAGAAAAAACAATGATATCAAAGTTGTTGCCCTGTCAGCGGGGAATAATGTTGAGCTTTTAGAGCAGCAGGTGAGGGAGTTTAGACCATCCTTCGTCTCAATGGCGGATGATAAGGCGCTTGCCAGGCTAAGAGCAAGACTTTCAGATGTGACGGGAATAGAATACGGAACAGGGATGGACGGACTTATCCATGCCGCTGCAATGGAACAGGCGGAGATTGTTGTCACTGCGGTTGTCGGCATGATGGGAATAGTTCCTACTATTGAGGCTATCAATGCGGGTAAGGATATTGCCCTTGCAAATAAGGAGACACTTGTAACAGCAGGACACATTATTATGAAGCTTGCTGCAGAAAAGGGAGTAAGGATTCTCCCGGTTGACAGCGAGCATAGCGCTATATTCCAGTGTCTTAATGGTGAGAGGCAGAATAAAATCCACAAGATACTTCTCACAGCCTCAGGTGGTCCGTTCAGGGGAAGAACCATTGCGCAGATGAGGGATATCAAGGTGGAGGACGCACTTAAGCATCCTAACTGGGCGATGGGAAGGAAGATTACCATAGATTCCTCAACCATGGTCAATAAGGGGCTTGAGGTCATGGAGGCAAGATGGCTTTTTGGTGTGGAGCTTGACCAGGTTCAGGTTGTAGTCCAGCCTCAGAGTGTCATACATTCGATGGTGGAATTCGAGGATGGAGCAGTTATGGCACAGCTTGGAACGCCAGACATGAGGCTGCCTATACAGTATGCACTCTATTATCCTGAGAGAAGATTTCTTGACACGCAGCACCTTGATTTTTGGAAGCTTAACCAGATTACCTTTGAGAAGCCGGATGTGATTAATTTCAGAGGACTTGCACTTGCTTATGAAGCAGGAAGAAAGGGCGGAAATGTTCCTACCATGTTCAATGCCGCCAACGAGCTTGCGGTTGCGATGTTCCTTGACAGAAAGATAAAATATCTTGATATTATTGATATAATAGAACAAACTATGACTAACATAGAATATATTGATAATCCTGATGTAAAGCAGATTCTTGATACGGAGGCGGCAGCTTATGAGTTTATAAGGAGCCGTTATTAGAGGCACCGTGTAATGTGCATGTATGTCGGGTGAGCGTAGCTACATTATGTGTGTATGCGGTTTATTAACGTATTTTTGAGGAGGATATTACAACTTGAATATTATTATTGCAATTATTATTCTCAGCATCATTGTAATCATTCACGAGTTCGGACATTTTATAGTTGCAAGGGCGAACGGAATAGCGGTGAGCGAGTTCGCACTTGGACTTGGTCCTACAATACTTAAATTCAAGAAAAAAGGAACACTTTTTTCCCTCAAGCTTCTGCCGTTTGGAGGAGCCTGTATTATGGCGGGGGAGGATGGAAGTGAGGATGGGATAAGTGAGCTTGACAAGGATAAGCTCTTTACCTCGAAATCCGTCTGGAGAAGAATCTCCGTTATAGCTGCAGGACCTATTTTTAATTTTCTTCTCGCGTTTATAATGGCAGTATTCATAATCGGAAGCATTGGCTATGACCCATGTAAGCTGTACAGCGTGACGGAGGGAAGCGCTGCCGAGGAGGCAGGGCTTCAGGCAGGGGATGTCATCACCTCGGTAAATGGTAAAAGAATACATTTTTATAAGGAATACAGCCTGTATTATCAGCTTCATACCGGAAAGACACTCAACATAACCTATGAGCGTGACGGTGCTAAGTATGAGACAACAGTTGTTCCAAGATATATAGAGGAGGACGTCTACCAGCTCGGTGTATATCTTGGGGAGAACGCGGTTATCTCAGGACTCACACAGACGGGCGCGGCTGCACTTGCGGGCTTTAAGACCAATGACCAGATAATTCAGGTGAACGGCGTGGCTATAAAATCCACTGATGAGGCTATTCAGGCGATAAGAAGCTGTGGAGGCGGAAAGATAAATGTTGCAGTGTTCCGTGATGGGGAGGTTGTCGACCTCACGGTTACGCCGGTGCTTAACCATAATTCTTATTACGAGACAGGAATGTCATTTTCTGCGGCGCGCGTGAAGGTCAATCCTATTCAGACACTGAAATACAGCGCCATTGAGGTGAAGTACTGGATAAATACGGTATTTGAGAGCCTTAAGATGTTATTTACAGGCAAGGTGACCAAGGACGATGTAGCAGGTCCGGTCGGAATTGTGTCGGCAATCAGCGATGTGGTTGAGCAGAGCAAGCCGGATGGACTGTTCTATGTAATCTTAAATCTTGCCAACTGGGTAGTAATGATAAGTGCCAACCTTGGGGTTATGAACCTGCTTCCTATTCCGGCTCTTGATGGGGGAAGGCTTCTGTTCCTGCTCATAGAGGCAGTGAGAGGAAAGCCTGTCGACCAGAAGAAGGAGGGACTGGTACATCTTATAGGCATGGCGCTGCTTATGATATTGATGTTCTTTATATTGTTTAACGATATTACCAAGCTGTTTTAACACTTTGCCTGGTATAACAGACAGGCAATTGCAAAATTCAAATTTTACGGTAAACAGTTGTTCGATTTTACCAGTATACTGCCGGATCTTTTGAACACCGTAATAGTTCGCGTAGCTAGCTGATGTTCTTAGCGGCTGTATTTTAGCCGCTTATGTACTGCTGCGGTGTTCAAGGAGTGAGAACGTGTCCGGAAAGGAGCATATATGAGGAATTATAATAATTCGATTGAGAGAAAGCACACGCGCGTTATAAATATCGGCGGTGTGCTGATTGGCGGAAATAATCCTATAGCGATTCAGTCAATGACAAATACCAGAACAGAGAATGTGGACGCCACGGTGGAGCAGATTGCAGGACTTGAGGCTGCGGGCTGTGAGATAATAAGATGTGCAGTTCCGACTATGGAGGCTGCGCAGGCTATTGGGGAGATAAAAAAGAGAGTTCACATCCCGGTTGTTGCAGATATACATTTTGATTACAGGCTCGCGATTGCGGCTATGGAAAACGGCGTGGATAAAATCCGTATCAATCCGGGCAATATCGGAAGCCTGGACAGGATAAAGGCTGTTGTGGACGTCGCGAAGGAGAGAAATATACCTATCCGCGTCGGGGTCAACTCAGGCTCGCTTGAGAAGAATCTTGTGGAAAAGTATGGCGGAGTGACGGCAGAGGGGCTGGTTGAGAGCGCCTTAGACAAGGTGCGTATAATAGAGGATATGGACTATGATAATCTTGTCATAAGCATAAAATCCTCAAATGTAATGATGTGTGTAAGGGCACATGAGCTTATTTCCGCAAAGACAGATTATCCGCTGCATGTCGGAATCACAGAATCGGGAACGGTTTTAACGGGAAGCATCAAGTCGGCTGTCGGGCTTGGACTTATACTTGGTCAGGGAATCGGCGATACAATAAGAGTCTCACTCACAGGCGACCCTGTGGAGGAGATTAAGGCGGCGAAGACGATACTTAAGACATTGGGTATAAGACAGAGCGGGATAGAGATCGTGTCATGCCCGACCTGCGGAAGAACGAGTATCGACCTTATCGGTCTTGCGGAGAAGGTGGAGAAGCTTGCCGCCGGTTATGAGGAGCTTAATCTGAAGCTTGCAGTCATGGGCTGCGTTGTAAACGGGCCGGGTGAAGCTAAGGAAGCGGATCTTGGAATTGCAGGCGGAAAAGGGGAAGGCGTGCTCATAAAGAAGGGTGAGATAATACGCAGGATGCCTGAGGCTGAGCTGTTGTCCGCACTCAAGTATGAGCTTGATAATTGGAAGGAAAAGTGATTTACAGATGAAGTTGTTTGATACATTTCCTACACTTGAATTTAATGAAGAAATGATGGATATTTTGGCCGATGTTGATGTGCTTAAGGTTGCAACCAACTCGGCCAAAACCAGACTTAGGGTATATATTGTATCTAAAAGACTTATTCCGAAGCATATTATATTCGCGTTGGAGGATGGCTTCAGGAAACAGATTCCTCCGTTTAAGACGCTGGATATCCATGTGGTGGAAAAGTATGAGCTTTCCAGCCAGTATACACAGGAAAAGCTGTGGGGCATATACAGGGAGAGTATTCTTGAGGAACTGAAGGCGGAGAGTATTTTTGATTATGAAATACTAAAAAAGGCAAAGGTTGTATTTACCGCACACGACAGAATGGAGCTTACTGTCAAGGATGGAAATATCGTGAGGGACAGGATAACACCGCTGCGCGAATATCTCCACATGGTGTTTTTTGACCGCTGTGGATTTGAGATAGATTTTGATGTTATATACAAGGAAGCAAAGCATGAGGCGAAGGAGACTCCGGTTGTCCACATGCAGCTTGCCGTTGTGACGGAGGATGGTGTGACAGAAGGCAGTCAGACTGCTTCAAGCGACAGTGCTGCCGGTGCGAATGATAAGAAGGCGGATGAGGCGCAGGGAACAGGGGTTGCTGCCGGAAGGCTTAAGACGGATGCCAAGGTATTCGACAAGAATAAGAAGGGTGCTGCGGCAAAGGATGATAACAAGAGCAGCTACCGTTCTGTAAAGCTGTCGCCGAATCCGGATGTCATCTACGGCAAGGATTTTGATGATGAAGCGATTGAGCTTGCGACAATAACACATGAAATAGGCGAAGGAGCCATAAGGGGTAAGATAAGAGGTGTGGAGATTAAGGAGCTGAGGACGGGTAAGCAGCTTATCACATTTAATGTGACGGATTTTACCGATTCCATGTCCGTCAAGATTTTCTTAAACTCTAAGGAAAACCTCGATGAAATCAAGAATGATATAAAGGATGGCGCTTTTGTCAAGATTAAGGGTGTCATTGCCATGGATAGCTGGAGCAAGGAAATCGGAGTAAGCTCGGTGAGAGGAATCAAGAAAATTCCTGATTTCACAGTCAAGAGAATGGATAATTCAGATGTGAAAAGAGTGGAGCTTCACTGTCATACCAAGATGAGCGATATGGATGGTGTATCCGAGGTGTCCGATATAATAAAACAGGCAGCCAAGTGGGGCATGCCTGCCATTGCAGTCACCGATCACGGAGTGTGCCAGGCATTCCCGGACGCTAATCATACGGTGGAAAAGCTGGAAGATTTCAAGGTTATATACGGTGTTGAGGCATATCTTGTGGATGACCTAAAGGCACTTATTGAACAGCCTGCCGGACAGACCTTCGATGATACATACGTCGTGTTCGACCTTGAGACAACCGGCTTTTCCTCTGAGTATGACAGAATTATAGAAATCGGCGCCGTGAAGTATCAGAACAGGAGGCGTGCCGACAGTTTTTCGTGTTTTGTCAACCCTGAGATACCTATACCGTTCAGAATTGAGAAGCTCACCGGGATAAATGATTCCATGGTGATTGATGCGGAGACTATAGAGATAGTACTGCCTAAATTCATAGATTTTTGCGAGGGGGCAGTGCTTGTCGCGCACAATGCTGATTTTGACTCCGGATTTATAAAGACGAAAGCGAAACAGATTATGGGTGTGGACAAGAAGTACACGGTCGTCGATACGGTGGCTCTTGCAAGAGCGCTCCTGCCGCAGCTTAACAGGTACAAGCTTGACACGGTTGCCAAGGCTGTGGGCGTGTCGCTTGAAAATCACCACCGCGCCGTTGATGATGCAGAGTGCTGTGCCGGAATATTCCTCAGGTTTATGACCATGATGGAGGAGCGGGGCATAGTTAACCTTGACCAGGTGGAAAACCTTGCCGATGAGAGGGAGAATATCGTGAAGAAGCTCCCTTCATACCATGCCATAATTCTTGCAAAGAATGATGTCGGCAGAACGAATCTGTACAGGCTTACGTCAATGGCACATCTTAAGTATTTTAACAGGAGACCTCGAATACCTAAGAGCGAGCTTATAAAGCACAGGGAGGGGCTTATACTTGGCTCAGCGTGTGAGGCGGGTGAGCTGTACAGGGCGATACTTGACAACAAATCGGAGCAGGATATAGCAAGGCTTGTGGAATTTTACGATTATCTTGAGATACAGCCGCTTGGAAACAACAGGTTTATGATAGATTCGGAGGATATATGGGTGTCCTCTGAACAGGATTTAATTGACATAAATAAGAGGATTGTTGCGCTTGGAGAGCAGTTCGGAAAGCCGGTTGTCGCCACCTGTGATGTTCACTTTTTAAATCCTGAGGATGAGGTGTACAGAAGGATAATAATGGCGGGACAGGGCTTTGACGATGCTGACAAGCAGGCTCCGCTGTATTTAAGGACAACGGAGGAAATGCTGTCTGAGTTCCAGTATCTGGGAAGCGACAAGGCGTATGAGGTAGTAATACGGAACACCAATATGATTGCGGATATGTGTGAAAAAATATCGCCTGTGCGTCCTGATAAATGTCCGCCTGTAATTGAAAATTCGGATGAAACGCTGAGAAAAATCTGTTATACCACGGCGCATGAGATGTATGGCGAGCAGCTCCCGGAGATAGTTAAGGAGCGTCTTGACAGGGAGCTTAATTCCATTATCAGCAACGGATATTCCGTTATGTACATCATTGCGCAGAAGCTTGTGTGGAAGTCGAACGAGGACGGATATCTTGTAGGCTCCAGAGGCTCTGTAGGTTCATCCTTTGCGGCGACAATGGCTGGAATAACGGAGGTTAATCCGCTTCCACCACATTATCTGTGCATGAATGGGGACTGTCATTACTATGATTTTGACTCTGAGGATGTAAAAAAATTCTCAGGAGGTGCGGGCTGTGATATGCCGGACAGGATATGCCCTAAATGCGGAAAGCCGCTCACAAAGCAGGGTTTTGACATTCCATTTGAGACCTTCCTTGGCTTCAAGGGAAATAAGGAGCCGGATATCGACCTTAATTTCTCCGGAGAGTATCAGTCTAAGGCACATTCGTACACTGAGGTTATTTTCGGAAAGGGACAGACCTTTAAGGCGGGAACTGTCGGAACGGTAGCCGACAAGACGGCATACGGTTATGTCCGCAAATACTTTGAGGAGCGCGGGATGACCAAGCGCGACAGTGAGATAGTGAGAATATCGGAGGGCTGTACGGGTATCAGACGTTCTACAGGACAGCACCCGGGAGGAATCATAGTTCTTCCGATCGGGGAGGAAATCCACACCTTTACACCAATCCAGCACCCTGCAAACGATATGACAACAAGTATAGTCACAACACATTTTGATTACCACAGCATCGACCACAACCTTTTAAAGCTTGATATTCTCGGGCACGATGATCCTACCATGATTCGTATGCTTCAGGATCTTACAGGTATCGACCCTAAGACGATACCGCTTGATTCGCCGGAGGTTATGAGCCTTTTTAAGGATACATCGGCACTTGGCATTTCACCTGAGGATATAGGCGGAACGAAGCTTGGAGCGCTCGGAATACCTGAGTTCGGAACCGATTTTGCAATGCAGATGGTTATTGACGCGAAGCCTACCTGCTTTGCGGACCTTGTGCGTATATCAGGACTTTCACATGGTACGGACGTGTGGCTCGGAAACGCGCAGACACTCATCATGAGCGGCGTTGCCACGATTTCAACGGCTATCTGTTGTAGAGATGATATTATGATATATCTGATTGGAAAGGGAATGGATAAGGAGCTTTCCTTCACCATAATGGAGAGTGTGCGTAAGGGAAAAGGACTTAAACCGGGCTGGCCGGAGCAGATGCTTGAGCATGGAGTTCCGCAGTGGTATATTGACTCCTGTCTTAAGATTAAGTACATGTTCCCAAAGGCACATGCGGCGGCTTATGTTATGATGGCGTGGAGAATCGCCTACTGTAAGGTATTCTATCCGCTTGCATACTATGCGGCATATTTCAGTATACGTGCGACAGCCTTTTCCTATGAGCTCATGTGTATGGGCAAGGAAAAATTAGATTACTATATCGCTGACTATAAGAAGAGAAGTGACAGCCTTTCAAAGAAGGAGGAGGATACACTCAAGGATATGCGTCTTGTACAGGAAATGTATGCGCGCGGGCTTGAGTTTCTTCCGATTGATTTATATAAGTCACATTCGCGCAATTTCCAGATAGTTGACGGAAAGCTTCTGCCGCCGTTCAACTCCATAGATGGTCTTGGAGATGTCGCTGCGGAGCTTATCATGAATGCGGCAGAGCAGGGACCATTCCTTTCAAGAGATGATTTCCAGACGAGAACCAAGGCGTCAAAGACAGTTGTTGCGCTGCTTGGTGACCTTGGAATACTGGGAGACTTACCTGAGAGCAACCAGTTGTCGCTGTTTGATGGGCTTCTCACCGGCTGACAGAATTGGGACAAGGGGTCAGACCCCTGTCCCATGGGCTGGGACAGGGGTCTGACCCCTTGTCCCAAAGTTAAACTGTCTGAAAATGATATAAAATATACACAAATTGAATAACTTAAATAAAATGCAAAAAAGAGCTTGCTTTTTTGTCAAAGCTAGTGTATATTGTAGAAGTGTTCGGTACGGCTCGATGGTCAAGCGGTTAAGACGCCGCCCTCTCACGGCGGAAACCGGGGTTCGATTCCCCGTCGAGCTGCTGATATTGATATGATATGTGAGAATGTCATATTGATATGATGGCTGCCTGCGCAGCCGGTAATTTAAGATAATATATGGCTCGATGGTCAAGCGGTTAAGACGCCGCCCTCTCACGGCGGAAACCGGGGTTCGATTCCCCGTCGAGCTGCTGATATTGATATGATATGTGAGAATGTCATATTGATATGATGGCTGCCTGCGCAGCCGGTAATTTAAGATAATATATGGCTCGATGGTCAAGCGGTTAAGACGCCGCCCTCTCACGGCGGAAACCGGGGTTCGATTCCCCGTCGAGCTGCTAGCTATTATATGAATAGCCCAACCCGAAAGGTATCGAAGAATTATTTCTTCGATATTTTTTTTGCTTTTCTTGTTCTTGTTTTTTTAAATCCGGTATGTTATTATGTTTTGGTAAGAAATCCACGTCTTTTATTCAGGTCTGGTTACGTCAGATGTTTTATAATTCCCACACAGCCGGTTATCTGTAACAGTATATCCCACATATACGAAAATTTGTTCGATTTTATATTGACATTTGAATATGAATGTATTATATTATGCTCATACGAACATTAGTTTGCTTTTGAGCGTGAATTGAGAAGGAGATTTTATTATGGCTAAAGAAGATAAGATTAAGGCACTGGAGGCCGCTATTTCTAATATAGAGCGTTCCTATGGAAAGGGAGCTATTATGAAGCTTGGAGACCCATCAGCTTCACTCAATGTAGAGACGATACCTACCGGTTCAATCAGTCTTGATGTAGCTCTTGGTATGGGCGGCGTGCCGAAGGGAAGAATTATTGAGATATATGGACCGGAGTCAAGTGGTAAGACAACGGTTGCACTTCACATGGTTGCTGAGGTTCAGAAGCGCGGAGGAATCGCAGGCTTCATTGATGCAGAGCATGCGCTTGACCCTGCGTATGCCAAGAATATAGGCGTTGATATTGATAATTTATATATATCACAGCCGGATAACGGAGAGCAGGCACTTGAGATAACAGAGACTATGGTTCGCTCGGGAGCTGTTGATATTATTATCGTTGACTCAGTCGCAGCACTCGTACCTAAGGCTGAGATTGATGGCGATATGGGTGATTCACATGTCGGACTTCAGGCAAGACTTATGTCACAGGCACTTCGTAAGCTCACAGCGGTTATCAGCAAGACGAACTGCGTTGTTATTTTCATTAACCAGCTTCGTGAGAAGGTCGGTGTCATGTTCGGTAATCCTGAGACAACCACCGGTGGACGTGCACTCAAGTTCTATTCATCCATCCGTCTTGATGTAAGAAAGACAGAGACGCTTAAGGCAGGTGGTGAGGTTGTCGGTAATCGTACACGTATTAAGGTTGTTAAGAATAAGATAGCACCTCCGTTTAAGGAGGCTGAGTTCGATATTATGTTTGGCCAGGGTATTTCAAGGGAAGGAGATATTCTTGATCTTGCGGTTAATGTGAGCATTGTAGACAAGAGTGGTGCATGGTTTGCATACAATAATGCCAAGATTGGTCAGGGACGCGAGAATGCGAAGCAGTATCTCAGAGATAACCCTGCTGTTATGGCTGAGATTGAGAAGAAGGTGCGTGAGCATTACGGACTTACAGGCGATGTGGTTGTACCGGAGAGTGCAGCACCGGCGAAGGCTGATGGCGCTGTAGAAGAGAATGCGGCAGAGCAGTAGAATGATTGTAACAGATATAATTGATATGGATAAGAAGCGCAAGAAGGTATATCTTGACGGTGAATATGCCTTCGCACTTTATAATTCTGAGATTTACAGATATAATCTTGAGGTCGGTGAGGAGCTGGGGGAGGATGCCTACCGTGAGCTTGATGAGGAGATTATACCGAAGAGGGTGAAGGCGAGGACACTATATATTCTTAAGGCATCACTCAAGACGGAAAAACAGCTGCGTGATAAGCTGACAGATGGCGGATACGCTCCGAGATATGCTGATATAGGCATTGATTATGCGAAGAGCTTCGGGTATATAGACGATTATCGTTATGCACAGTATTTTGTGGAGAATTCCTGTAAGGGCAGAAGCAGGAGGGATATAGAGCAGAGATTGTACCGCAGAGGGATTGATAAGAGCATTATATGCGATGTGCTGGATGAGTTACGCCACGGCTCCGGTGATGATATAGAGGCGGTATGGAGTGCACTGCGTAAAAAATCAGTCACGAGGGATAACATTGCGGAGCTTGATTATAACCGGAAGGGCAGGCTCTATGCATATCTGATGAGAAAGGGCTTTTCGGCGGAGGTTATAGGCAGAGTGCTTCACTGTGAAGGCTGAAGTTGTGGAATTTATTGTGATTTTGTATATTATTTAATCTACACTTGACACAAATGCTAAAAAAGTATACAATTTAAATGTTGTATTTTGTACAATGAAAACTAAATAAGGAGGTGCTCCTGTGTTACAGACGATTTTAGCTATAGTAATTACAAGTATTATAGTTGCACCTATTACTTGGTTTGTCGCTAATGCATATAGACGTAATGTTATCGAGAAGAAGATTGGCAGTGCGGAAGACAAAGCAAGAGAAATAATAGATGAAGCCCTCAAGACAGCAGAGACCAAGAAGAAAGAAGCTCTTTTGGAAGTGAAGGAGGAGTCCATAAGGACTAAGAATGAACTTGATAAGGAGACTAAGGAGAGACGTGCAGAAGTCCAGAAGTATGAGCGTCGTGTTCTTGCAAAGGAAGAGACCTTGGATAAGAAGCTTGAAGCTGCTGAGCGCCGTGATGCGAATCTCGGACGTAAGGAAGAGGAACTTAATCGTAAGAGACAGGAAGTAGAAGAGCTCAGCTCTAAGAGAGTACAGGAACTGGAAAGAATTTCTGGTTTAACCTCCGAACAGGCAAAAGAATATCTTTTGAAGACTGTTGAAGACGAAGTGAAGCATGAAACCGCGGTTATGGTAAAGGAAATGGAAACCAGAGCCAAGGAAGAAGCGAACAAGAAAGCGAAGGAATATGTTGTTACAGCAATACAGAAATGTGCTGCTGATCACGTATCTGAGGCGACGATTTCAGTTGTTCAGCTTCCTAATGACGAGATGAAGGGCAGAATTATCGGTAGAGAGGGAAGAAATATCAGAACTCTTGAGACGATGACAGGTGTTGATTTGATTATTGATGATACACCTGAGGCAGTTATTTTGTCCGGATTTGACCCGGTACGCCGTGAGGTCGCAAGAATAGCCCTTGAGAAGCTTATTGTTGATGGCCGTATCCATCCTGCAAGAATTGAAGAGATGGTTGAGAAGGCTCAGAAGGAAGTTGAGACCATGATGAGAGAAGAGGGTGAAGCTGCTACACTTGAAGTAGGTGTACATGGTATTCATCCGGAGCTTGTAAGGCTTCTCGGTAAGATGAAGTTCAGAACAAGCTATGGTCAGAATGCTCTTAAGCATTCAATTGAAGTTGCTCATCTTTCCGGTTTGCTTGCCGGTGAGATTGGCGTTGATATCAGAACAGCCAAGCGTGCAGGTCTTCTGCATGATATTGGTAAGGCGCTTGACCACGAGATGGAAGGCTCACATATCCAGATCGGTGTGGATCTTTGTAAAAAGTATAAGGAGTCCGATATTGTTATCAATGCAGTAGAGGCACATCATGGGGATGTTGAACCACAGTCACTCATCGCTTGCATTGTACAGGCCGCAGATGCTATTTCCGCTGCAAGACCTGGTGCACGTAGAGAGACACTTGAGACATATACCAACAGACTTAAACAGTTAGAAGATATTACCAACTCCTTTGATGGTGTTGAGAAGTCTTTTGCTATTCAGGCAGGCAGAGAAGTCAGAATTATGGTAGTTCCTGAGGCAGTTGATGATGCTGAGATGGTACTTCTTGCAAGGGATATTTCTAAGAAGATTGAAGCTGAATTAGAGTATCCTGGTCAGATTAAGGTTAGCTTAATCCGCGAGTCGCGTGTAATTGATTATGCTAAGTAAGGCTTACATAGTCATACCATAAAGAGTAGGAATTCACAGAAGTAAAGAGGCTTGATTTCCATAGATGAAAATCTATGGAGGTCAAGCCTTTTTTAATTTCCAATGGTAAACAAAAAGTATAGTAATTTACAATAAAATCAGTGTAATTATTTTGACCCCGGCATCAGTATTTTGCAAATATAAGAATGGATAAAACGGAAAAGAAGAATAAAGAGAAAGCGGAGAAGTAAAACAAATAATAAAAAATTAAAATTATTTGAAACAAATATGTGTTATATATACACTTATATATGACTTTAAAGTTACAGATAGATGGAGAGCTGCCAGGACAGCTATAGATTAATCGGGCGCGCCGGTCAGGGGGATGGTACATGAAGGATGAATTTATTGAATTGTATACCGGTATATACAAGGATTTATATAGATATGCACTGTACATATTGTGCAACAAGGAGGATGCGGAGGATGCAGTCAGCGAAGCGGTTGTGGATGCTTATGCAGAGTTTGATAAGCTGAGGGATAAGGCAGCGTTTCGGAGCTGGATTTTTAAAATTTTATCAATTAAATGCAAGAAAAAAATAAGGGGATATGTCAATAGAGATGATGAACTCGACGAGACTGTGGATGCAAAGGTGTTCAAGGAGGCGGAGGATATTGCAGGTAAAGTTGATTTGCGGAATGCCTTTGCAAAGCTGGATGAAAGGGAACGGCAGATACTTACACTGTCGGTTATAGCGGGCTATGAAGGTGAAGAGGTTTCAAAAATCATGGACATGAATCATAACACCGTGAGAACCGTAAAAAGCAGGGCGCTTGAAAAGATGCGAAAGCTGCTGAGTGTATAATGAATGTTTGAACGCAGAATAAGCAATCCTCCGCTTCAAGTGTGTAGAGCATTAAGCGGTGGGTAAGGGGGATGCGACTGCATTCATGAGCAAGCAGCGAAAGCGGATTGTGAATGTCCGCTTTACAATTAAATTCTCAAACTACTTATTGATGGCAGTACTGCAAGTATATAAAATGAAAAAATCTAAGAAATTAAACTGTTTATCTAGATGGAGGGAACATATATGGATGATAAATTTTTGAGGGATAAGATAAATGATGACAATATAGAAATACCTGAGTCGTTGCTTCCTGAGAATATATCCAAGCTTCTTGAAAAAAGCGAAGAAAAAGTAAATGGGCTTGTAGAAAGCGATATGGATGGAAGGGCTGAAGGTACAAATGAAAACATTGTAGATACTAAAAGTATAAATGAAAAAGCTGCAAATGAGTCGGATAAAAAAAATAGAGAAAAGAGACAAATGATAAAATATCTCAGAAGCTGTGCTTTGGCAGCGGCGGCACTTATCGTTGTCCTGGCAGGTGCATCGATGATGGGGCGGCTGCGTGAAAATAAATATACAGCAGCAGGTCAAACCGGAAATCCGGTGCCGGGAACCGATATGCCGGAGACAATGGAGGAGACATTTGTATGCGGGACAACACAGGCGGCAGGGGATACAGATATGAATAAAACAAAGTATGACGAGTTATATGATAAACTGGTACGTGGAAATGTATATAATATTACAACTGATGGAGGATACTATATAACAGATGATGTGCAGGCTGCGGACGGTGAGTCATCCACACAGGCTGATGGCATTTATAATGAAACTACGGCAGAGAATGGCAGGTGGAATGCCAGCATGAAGGGTAACGATGCATCGGATGATGAAGGTACGAAAGATGAAGAAACAGAAGAAAATTTTTCCGGGAATAATGACCAGGAGGAAGGAGTATCCGAAGGCAATATTTTTAGCACAGATGGTAAATATCTGTATGTATTGAAAAAACCAGACGACGTCTATAAGGGAACCCGTTTTCTTGTAATATATTCAGCGGATGATGGGGAGCTTGGCAAATGCAGTGAAATATCACTTGGCATGATAAATGACTCGACACATATAGACTATGGGACAATGTATGTTGAGCAGGATAAACTGATACTGACAGGATATGCATATAATGGCGTTGAGTACTGGGAAAAAAGTGGTTTTACTTTTGCAGTGATATATGATATATCGGACAGGACAGCTCCGAAATATGTCAATACTCTGACACAGAGCGGTTACAATATATCATCGAGAATCACGGACGGAGTATTATATATGGTGTCCTGGTATACACCATCAACCAGCTGTACCAGGGATGAATATGAAAAATATATTCCAATGTACAACAATATGCTTGTAGGTGAGGATAATATCTATTGTCCGGTATATATAAATGACAGAAGCTACACAGTTATAGGTTCGGTAGAACTTGACAACCCTGCGACATATAAGGACACAGAGGCGGTTGTGCTGAATCCTGATAATATGTATGTGAGCCGGAATGCGATATATTTTCTTGAGCAGATATATGAATATAGATTGTTTCAGGATTATGTAATCCCGGAAGAAATACAGAATGGTGATGGAACAACTCAGGAATTGAATAATAAAGAGATTATAAAAGATAAAGACGTGAAAAACGATGAACCGCAGACCTTAGATGACGATAAGACTAAGAGTAAGCTTGTAAAACTTACGATAGATAAGGGGATTATTGAATTTGCTGCCAGTACAGAAGTGTATGGCAGTGCCGACAATCAGTTTTCATTCAGCGAATACAATGGCTATCTCCGCCTTGTGACAACCACTAGGGATTACGAGAGCTGGGAGCAAAGCTGCGGACTATACATTTTTGATGAGGAGCTCAATATGGTCGGTCATATTGATGAACTGGCAAAGGGTGAGAGCATAAAGTCATCGCGTTTTCTTGGAAATATGGTATATTTTGTGACCTTTAGGAACACAGACCCGCTGTTCGCAGTCGATGCTTCCAATCCGGAGAATCCGGTGATAGTCAATGAGGTGAAGCTGCCGGGTTTTTCAGAGTATCTTCACCCATATGGAGATGGTCTGCTCTTTGGTCTTGGCTACGAGGCAGACGAGACCGATGGAAAGCTTCAGAATGTTAAGATGAGCATGTTTGACATAAGCAATCCTGCTGACATTGTGGAAGTTGACAGAGAGCAGCTCGAGGCATTCTATTCAGGTGCGATGTATGAACACAGGGCAATGCTGGTGAATCCAAAACGCAATCTGATAGGCTTTGCAGTCGAGGAGAATGTAATCGAAAAAGATGGAACCGGTGCTAATGTGTATGGCAGGCTTGCACAGATATACAGACTGTATTCCTACGATGAAAATGAGGGCTTTGTACAGCATATCGAGTGCGTTCTTGACTTGTATTCCTGTGATTACCCAAGAGCTAATTACATCGGTGATTATCTGTATATATTTGATGGAGCACGAAGCATATACACATACAGGCTTACGGACTATGAATTTCTTGGAATAACAGTTCTTTGAGGGGGTATAAAAAGAATTACGGCACATGGCATGCTGTTGGCACATATTGTTGCCTAAAACCGTAATATATTTAACATTTTCGTAATAAAAAGTAATAATTCTGTAACAAAATGTAATACTTTTGTAATCATTAATTTTGAGTGAAGTGTTAATATATTACTAGCTTATGTTATTTGGTCGATTGCGAAACTCTGTGTATTGCGTAGCTGTTCATTTAGGATAGTTGAGTTTCGCAATTAGCTAAGATTATGTTATTTAATGAGAGGAGAGGCACATATGAGAAAAGGTATGCTGATTTTTACGGTAGGGGCTATAGTGGTTATGGCTGCCGGCTGTGCTAAGGACGATGCGGGTAAAAACATAGGTGGAGAAACGACAGAGGTTATATCAACTGGCACATTGGAGACGGAAAAAACTGTATCGACAAAAGATAGTGCTGCTATAGATAACGAATCAACATCTGATACAAAAAAAGATGTCAGTGACAGTCAGGGTGAGGAGACCGCGAACGGACAGGAACCATGGGAAATCGCTGATGGTGGATACGATGTTCAGGTTATGAGTGATGTGCGCCAGAGTTATGAGGAGTATGCACAAAAACTTTTGAAAATCGAAAATGCCGGAGTTTATGGGAATGTAAGGGAAGTACAGGCTGAATGTAAAACAGGTGACGATATTATTGTATATTCTGCTGATGACATTGCGTTGATTTATGATGCAGCGGCAGACAACACTCAGGAGTGTGTGCTTGAATGGGGAGATAACAGTTATACACTTGACTGTGTCAAGGAGTGGGCTCAGGTTCAGGAAAGCCGCAAGTTTTTCATCGTGTCGGATTTAGATGGTGACAATCAGGATGAGCTTGTTATAAAGGCTGAGAATGGTGCGAGAGGTTCGCTTGGATTCTGCTTTATAGATATTGTTGATGGTGAGGTAAGGTGTGATTTCTATAAAAGTGCAGATTTACTGCAATATAATGTATATAATGATTTTCTGTTTACTTATCAGGTAGAAGGCATGACTCAACCGGCTGTAAAGGATGTAAGAGAATGTCTTGGAGCTGATGAGCTTGAATTTTACAATCTGATGGGTGATAAAGGCTGGTGGAATGATGAAGGACAGCTACTGGAAAATCCATATATTAATCTTATGGCGGGATGTACATATGAATGTGATTTCTATAATGATATGAGAGAGAGCGAGGAAGGCTGCGTTATAAGGATAGGAATGGATATTAATTTTGAAGCATTGTCCGGTCCTTGCGTAGAAGTGTATTCATATTATAAGTTCATTGATGGGAAGCTTGAACTTATAGGAATAAGGTAAAAGAGGCTGAGAGGGAGTATAATTTATAGTAGAAAAGACTGCACATTTGATATGTCCCCTCCTTACTGTACAAACCAGTAAGGAGGGGACATATCAATTAATTATTTAGTGTGACAGTCTTTTTTTATATTCTATATTGACAACTGTGCATATCTGTATATAATGTATATATACAGATATGCACAGTTACATGTGGTAGTTACATGCGGTAAATAGTTAAAGGAGGGTGGATATGAACGGCTTACATATTGAGAATATGAAAAAGGAATTTTACAATTTCAAGCTTGGTCCTATAGATTTGGATATGGACGCAGGCTATGTTGTGGCGGTTATCGGGAAAAACGGATGCGGAAAGAGCACGTTCTTTAACTGCCTGCTAGGTACAGAGAGCTTTTCGGGTGAATGTGAATGGAAAACGGGTGAAACCGGACATGAAGCTGATGGCTGCACAGACGGCAGCAGTGCGGTGAACAGAATATCCGGAAAATTCGCATATATTCTTGAACGATGTCCCTTCCCGAAGGATTACACTCCGCGGGAGCTTGAGAAATGTTTCGGGGAATTTTATGAAAATTTTGACAGGAAAAAGTATTATGATGTCTTAAAAAGGTACAATATTCCGCTGAACAGACAGCTTTCAAAGCTGTCGCGCGGAAATATCATGGTTGTCCAGATGGCATTTGCATTTTCCTATAAGTCGGAGGTGCTATTCCTTGATGAGCCGTCGGCACATCTTGACAGCTATGCGCGGGAGGAGCTGTATGAGCTTATCGGGGAATATCAGGATGAGGGGCATATTATTTTCTGGTCGAGTCATCTGATGGAGGAGCTTGACAAGAGGGCTGACTATGTGCTGGCGATAAAAAAAGGACAGCAGGCATACTTCGGGACGAAGGAGGAACTCACCGAGAGATATCATGTTGTTAAGGGGAACAGGAGACAGCTCGATTACATGAGTAAGGTGATGGTCGGACGAAGGGACGAGGAGAACTTCAGCATGGGGCTTATCGATGCCTCGGAGGATTACTTAAAGCTTGCATCGGTCGATGAGCCGGCAGGACTGGGCGATATTGTGGAGTATCTGTTATAGGAGTGGAGGATTAGTGTGAAAAATTAACTTGAAAGCAAATTTTTCACACATGCAATTTGTTTCTGGGCGAAAACAAATTGCTTTTGATGACAGATGAGAAATCGCCTGCACGGATTTCTCATCGTCTCCTCGCGATAAGTCGCTCGGAAATGAGGATTAGTATGAAAAAAGAAATATTTAAACTTGCGATAAATACTCTGTGGTGCGATATCAGGCATAGCTGTAGGGGAGTCAGGGGGATTTTGATGCTGTGTCTTGTGGCAGGTTCGATTATGGCACCTGACGGAACGCTCGTGCTGTGTCTGGCATGGCTGATTGAGATGGCGATGATGATGCTGCTTCCGACATGCGGGAGGATATTGTTTATAATGCCGGTAAGTGCGGCGGAAAGAAAAAGGCTGATGATATACAGGCAGTTTGCCATGGAAGCTGTATTTATAGTGCTTATCCTGAGCTTTGGATTGCTGAGGGTTCTGATTTTCAGAAATGAGTATCCTTTTGCAAAATGTGTAATCAACAATGTATTTACGATAGCACTCATGCTGTTTGAGGTAGGAAGTGCAGTCTTTTTCTGCGGCTGGTGCAAAAAGGCTTCAATTCAGGAAAAAGGATTCGGAATCTTTTTTAGTATACTTGCATGGGTGATATTTTTCACAGCGATTGCGTTGTCTGACAATGAGGTGGAAGGGCATGAGGCACTGATGCTTGGGCTCGGCGTTGCAGGATTTTTGGTTCAGGCATTTGTGAAGATGTATTATATGGTTCATGCGTTTTTCGCCGAATACAAATTTGTCGATGTGGCGGGGCTGAATGGGACAAAAAATAAGAAAACGAATATGGCAGATGAGATGTTTTGACGGAAAGGTTGTGGATGGATGCAGATAATTATTTCGGATAAGAGCAGTGCGCCTATATATGAACAGATTACAAAGCAGATAAAGGAAGGGATATTAAACCACGCACTTGCCCCTGACGAGATGCTGCCGTCGATAAGGCAGCTCGCCAAGGAGCTGCAGATAAGCGTGATAACAACTAAGAGGGCTTACGAGGAGCTTGAAAACGAAGGCCTGATTTATTCGGTGCCGCAGAAGGGCTTTTTCGTGTCACCGAGCAAGGTGGAGATACTCAGGGAAAAACGGCTGAAGCTGATAGAGGATACGGCGGCGCAGCTTATAAAGGAAGGGAAGGCTGCGGGGCTGTCGCTCGATGAAGTGCAGACGATGATAGAGCTGCTCTGGGCATAGTGCGATAAATTAACTTGATAGCAAATTTTTCACACCTGCAATTTGTTTCTGAGCGAAAATAAATTGCTTTTGATGACGGATGATAAATCGCCTGCGCGAATTTCTCATCGTCTCTTCGCAATAAATCGCTCGGAAATGAGGATTAGTGTGAAAATACACCTAAAATAGCGGGAGGGAGAAGTTTATGGAAGAGAGTGCATTGATGGTCAGAGGGTTGTGCAGGCAGCAGGGGAAGTTTGAACTGCGGGATATAAGTTTTACGTTGCCAAGAGGCTACATAATGGGGCTTGTGGGAAGGATGGGCTCAGGAAAGACAACTCTTTTAAAGAGTATATTGAATCCATCACTGATAGGGAGCGGAAGCGTGGAGTACGAGGGTCAGGCAGGCTTTATAATGGAGGATGCGCCATTTTTTGCGGAGGCAACCCTCAAAGAAAATATGGACGTTTTTAAGAATCTGTACAAGAATTACGATGAAAAAGAATTTTATGAGAGATTAAAAAGGGTGGGGCTTGAAGACCATAAGGTGTATGGACTTTTGTCGAAGGGCGAGAAGGTCCGTTTTCAGTTCGCATTTGCGATGGGGCACCACCCGCGGCTGCTGCTTTTGGATGAACCTACCAGCGGGCTTGACGTGACATTTCGCAGGGAATTTCTGTATATGCTTCAGGAGGCGGTTGAGAAGCAGATGATAAGCGTTATTTTTTCGACACACCTCACCGATGAGCTTAAACGCATTGCGGATTTTATCGGGATTATGGATAATGGAACGCTCACGATGAAGGAAAATACAGCTTCGGATACGCAGATACAGGATATTGAAACAAAGAATGCACAGATACAGGATATTGAAACAGGGGATACGCAGATACAAAATATTGAAACATGGGGTTCACAGCCACGTAATGTGGAACCACACAATGGAAAAGCGGATAATTCAGAGGGAAAGGGTATAGCTGTAAATGATGACAGAGCTGATAGTGGGAATGATAGCAGGGATAATGGTCGGAGTGCTGGCAGAAATAAAAGACTGCATAGAGGAGCGGCACCGGAATTAAAGGGTATGTTACGCTTCTACCGTGGTGTGTATCTGAAAAATTCATTCAGATTTGCCGCGTATATACTGTGCGTCATGCAGTTTACGCTTGGATGGATTGTATTTGTGGCTGAGGATGAATGGAGAATGGCAGCAGGTGTCATCACAGGGATGGTGATTACGGGAGTTCTGTTTCAGTATTTAGGAAGCGCTATGCAGGTGGACGCAGGTTCGGGAAACAGGCAGAGGATGGTATTCATGCATGCGGGGCGGTTCTTCGGACTGAATCCCTTGCTGCTGTGGGCGGCACGAATGCTGTGTACACTTAGAAATTCGCTGTGTTTTACGGCGGTTGCGCTTGTACAGTACGGTATTGCAGCGGCTGTGTCGGGAAATCCGGTGTATATGCTTGTGCTGCTCGAGATTGCAGCGGGCTATGTGGTTATAGCGGTGCTGGCGGCGGTCATGACGTTTATTGAATGTTGATGGCTTGATATAAATATTATTTTGATTTATAATATATGAAATGTGTTTCCGGCAGGCATTTTTGAGATGGTATAAAATGCCTGTGGGAGCAGAAGGAAAGGTATCAGCATAATTTTAGAACCTGAGGTTTTATCTATATGGACAAGAGCACGATTTCTAACAACGGACAGACAGTCAAGGAAAAGATAAATGCCATGCTGCCCTCGTTCAGCAAGGGGCAGAAGAAGCTTGCGGAATATATTCTTGGAAATTATGATACAGCGGCCTTCCTTACGGCGGCGAAGCTTGGACAGAAGGCTGGTGTGAGCGAATCCACCGCTGTGAGATTCGCCATGATGTTAGGCTATGAGGGATACCCGCAGTTTCAGGAGGCTATGGCCGTTTTTCTCAAAAAGCGGCTGGGCTCCGTCGAGAAAATTGAGGCGGCGGCAGGGGATATAGAGCAGTCCAAGGTTCTTTCGTATGTGCTCAACGCGGATATAGAGAAGATAAGACTTACCATGGAGACTATTGAGCCGGATGCGTTTGACCTGGCTGTCGACATGCTCAATTCGGCCGGGCATATATACATTGTCGGTGTTAGAAGCTGTGCTCCGCTTGCGGAATTTCTTGGCTTTTACTTAAGAATGATAAATGATAATGTCCGCATGGTGACCACCAACAGTGCTTCGGAGATGTTTGAACAGATGCTGCCGATAAATGAAAAGGATGTTGTTGTCGGCATAAGCTTTCCGCGGTATTCCATGAGGACGCTCAAATGCATGGAGTACGCAAATAACAAGAGCGCGGAGGTAATCGCCATCACCGACAGCAGAAATTCACCTATGAGCCTCTATTCCTCGTGCAATCTGCTGGCAAGAAGCGATATGACCTCCATCGTGGATTCACTTGTCGCACCGATGAGCGTTATAAATGCTCTGATAGTGGCTCTGTGCATGAAGAACAAGGAGTGTGTGGTGCAGAAGCTTGAGGAGCTTAACAGGGTGTGGAACGACTATCAGGTGTACAATAATGACGAAATCAATCAGCTTGATGAGGATTTATTTGAGTCGCTGAGGAAAATAGAGGAATAGCCTGGGTATAGACTTATATTTGAGGATTTAGAAGGGTGCTGGCGGATTGGGGTAATATCAATAAATGTACAGATTAAGAAAAGGCTTGTAGCCCTGGGAAAATGGCAATGATATGGGTAATATGCAGGTTGTGGTGTTTTTTGATTGTGCGGTATAATCGGCAGATAAATATATGGAAAAGGATAGTAAGGATATATGAGTAATGTCATAGTAATCGGAGCAGGCGCTGCTGGAATGATGGCGGCGATAGCGGCTGCAGGAAACGGTCATCAAGTGACGGTTCTTGAGAAAAATGAGAAGGTGGGAAAGAAAATCTACATAACGGGAAAGGGTCGCTGCAATATCACCAATGCCTGTGATGTCGAGGAGCTTTTTAACAATGTTGTCACCAACAAGAAGTTTTTGTACAGTGCATTCTATGGCTTCACCAATGATGATGTGGTGGCTATGCTCAACACTGCGGGGCTTGCAACGAAGGTTGAGAGGGGCAACAGAGTGTTCCCGGTAAGTGACAGGGCCGGGGATGTCATAGCTGCTCTTGTGAGAATAATGAAGAAGCTTGGTGTGAAGCTTGAATATGATACCACGGTGACGGAAATAATTACAGGAACCTTTGATAAAACAGATGACACCGCGGATGCTGCTGATGGCGGAAAATGTGGAGCTGCCGCCGGTGCTATTGCCACCACTGTAACCGGAGTCAGGTGCGCTTCCGGCAAGGTATATCCTGCGGATGCGGTTATCGTTGCGACCGGAGGGGTGTCCTATCCTACAACCGGTTCAACAGGTGACGGTTATGAATTTGCGCAGAGAACAGGGCACAATGTGACGGCGCTCAGTCCGGCACTTGTGCCATTCAATGTCGCTGAGGAGGATGTAAAGGAGCTTCAGGGTCTTGCACTAAAAAATTCCGGTGTGACGATATATGACGGCAAAAAGAAGCTCTATGAGGACTTTGGTGAGCTTTTATTCACACATTTCGGTGTGAGCGGACCTACCGTGCTCAGCGCGAGCAGCTATGTGGCTAAGAAAATCAAGGATCATCCGCTGAGACTGGTGATAGACTTAAAGCCGGGGCTTGACACAGAGCAGCTTGATGCGCGTGTGCTCAGGGATTTTGATGAATTCATGAATAAGAATTTCAACAACGCACTTGATAAGCTGCTCCCTAAGTCGCTTATTCCTGTTGTAATCAGAAGAAGCGGAATAGACGAGTACAAGAAGGTGCATGAGATCAGCCGTGAGGAGCGGATGAGACTCATAGGCACGATAAAGAATCTTGAGTTTACGCTCACAGGACTCAGAGGGTTCAATGAGGCGATAATCACACAGGGGGGTGTGAGTGTCAGGGATGTAGACCCTTCCACGATGGAATCTAAGAAGGTCAGCGGACTTTATTTTGCCGGTGAGGTGTTAGACATTGATGCGGTGACAGGGGGCTTCAACCTGCAGATTGCGTGGTCGACGGGGCACCTTGCGGGAATGAGCGTGTGAGGCAGTTTTGCAAATGAAATTAGAAAAACTCTTAGAACAGTGCTGGAGCAGCTTGAATCCGGGCAGGCTGGGCAGGGAAAACAAAAAAATCAAAATATACCCGGAAAGTGTCAAAAACACATAGAAAAAATGCCGGATATGGGTATAGAAGCCTGATAAATCAAAATATGCCCTTATAATCATCAGTAAAGTATAAAATAAGGGTATAAAACAAAGAAATAAGAGTTATATACCCACGAAACATTTCAAATCACATAAAAATTATTGAAATAAGGGCATGGGTTGGCATATATGCTAGAATGTACCCAGAGAAATTATAAAAAGGATAGAAGGAGAAAACAAAATGGCATACAGCATAGCAATAGATGGTCCTGCCGGAGCAGGAAAAAGCACAATAGCAAAGAGAGTTGCAAAGGAACTTGGATTTATATATGTAGACACGGGGGCTATGTACCGCGCGATGGCTATATATTTTGTGGATAATGGCATTGACGGCAGGAATGAGGCGGCAGTATCTAAGGCGTGCGCCGATGTTGACGTAAGGATTACTTATGAGGACGGCGCACAGCAGGTCATCTTAAACGGTGAGAATGTCACCGGGCGCTTAAGACAGGAGGAGGTCGGCACAATGGCGAGTGCCGTAGCTGTATATGCTGCCGTGAGAAGCAAGCTTGTGGAGCTTCAAAGACAGCTTGCAGAGGGAACGGACGTCATTATGGACGGCAGGGATATCGGAACCTGTGTACTTCCTGCTGCGACAGTCAAGGTATACCTTACGGCGAGTGTTGAGGCGAGGGCGCAGAGAAGATATGATGAGCTTTTACAGAAGGGCGAGAAGCAGGATATTGAAGTTATAAAGGCGGATATCGAAAAAAGAGATTACAATGATATGCACAGGGATATTTCTCCGCTTAAGCAGGCTGAGGATGCGGTGTTTCTCGACTCCTCGGATATGAACATTGAGCAGGTCACGGAAGCCATAATGGACATTTTCAGAAATGCGGTAAAGTAGAAAATAATCAGTACGGGGAATACAATAAAGCTCCGATGTAATAAGTTTGAAAGAAAAAATTTCAAACTACTTATTGGTGGCAGTACTGCAGGCAATGCCTGCAGTATGCAGGGGTATAAGTATGAAAATGGCTGGTTATAATACAAAAAGAAGTGCAAGCAGCCAATGACAAATGTGTGGTAATAATAGATAAATCGGTATGACCGGGAAAGTGAATATAGTGTATAGATGGAAGTAATAGTTGCAAAGACAGCGGGCTTTTGTTTTGGTGTAAAGAGAGCTGTTGAGAAGGTATATGCTAATGTGGATAAGGAGCATGTATATACCTATGGACCAATAATTCATAATGAGCAGGTAGTGGCTGATTTAGAAAAGCATGGGGTAAAGGTTGTTGAGGAGGACACTGACCTGACACAGCTTTCTGAAGGAACGATTGTTGTGCGCGCACATGGGGCAAGCCGCGCAGAATTTGACAGACTTAGGGAGTGCGGCATGCAGATAGAGGATGCGACATGTCCTTTTGTGTCCAAAATATACAGAATAGTTGAGGAAGAATCGAAGGCAGGACGTACGGTGATAATTGTCGGAAATGCCGTACATCCTGAGGTCAGGGGAATACGCGGATGGTCAGGTGAGGATACCTATGTGGTTGGCAGCATAGAAGAGGCTAATAATTTGAATATTTTGGCAAAAAATATAAGCATTGTATCACAAACTACATTTAATTTAAAGAAATTTAAAGAAATAGTTGAAATTTTCGAGAAAAAGGGTTATGATATAAAATGTTTAAATACGATTTGCAACGCCACTGAAGTTCGGCAGACCGAGGCAAGACAGATAGCTTCACAGGTAGATGCCATGATTGTCATTGGTGGAAAGAACAGTTCCAATACCCAGAAATTGTTTGAGATTTGCAAGGAGGAATGTAGTAATACCTATTATATTCAGACTGCCGAGGACTTAGACTACACCGCAATAAGGGGAATGCAAAGAATAGGGATTACTGCCGGGGCATCAACCCCAAAGAATATTATTGAGGAGGTTCAAACGAGATGTCAGATTTAAGTTTTGAACAGATGTTAGAAGAATCTTTAAAAACAATCAGAACAGGAGAGGTCGTAGAAGGAACAGTCATCGGCGTTAAGGAAGATGAGATTATACTTAACATTGGCTATAAGGCTGATGGTATAATCACCAGAAATGAGTACACAAACACATCTAACGTTGATTTAACCACTCTCGTACACGAGGGCGATAAGATGCAGGCTAAGGTTCTTAAGGTTAATGACGGCGATGGATATGTTATGCTTACATATAAGAGACTTGCTGCTGAGAATGGAAAGAAGAGACTTGAGGAGGCTTTCGAGAATAAGGAAGTTCTTACCGCTAAGGTTTCACAGGTTACTAACGGAGGACTTACAGTCGTAGTTGAGGAGACAAGAGTATTTATTCCATCAAGCCTTGTATCCGATACCTATGAGAAGGACCTTTCTAAGTATGCCGGACAGGAGATTTCTTTTGTTATCACTGAGTTCAACACAGCTAAGAGAAGAATCATCGGTGACCGCAAGCAGCTTTTAGTTGCTGAGAAGCAGAAGCGCCAGGAGGAAGTTCTTTCTAAGATTTCTGTTGGACAGACAGTTGAAGGAACAGTTAAGAATGTTACTGATTTCGGTGTATTCATCGATATCGGCGGAGTGGATGGTCTTCTTCACATCTCTGAGATGTCATGGGGAAGAATTGAGAATCCTAAGAAGGTATTTAAGCCTGGTGATCATGTCAAGGCTTTCATTAAGGATATTCAGGGTGACAAGATTGCCCTTTCACTCAAGTTTGAGGATACTAATCCATGGCCTACAGCAGAGCAGAAGTATGCAGTTGGTAATGTGGTTAAGGGAAAGGTTGCCAGAATGACAGATTTTGGTGCTTTCGTTGAGCTTGAGCCGGGTATCGATGCACTTCTCCATGTTTCACAGATTGCTTTAGAGCATGTAGATAAGCCATCAGACGTACTTAAGGTTGGTCAGGAGATTGAGGCTAAGGTTGTTGATTTTAATCTTGAGTCCAAGAAGATCAGCTTAAGCATCAAGGCTTTACTTGCACCTGCTAAGGATGAGGATAAGGCTGAGGACGAGCAGTAATTTATGACTTTGAACGCCACATTTCTTGTGATATTATTTGCATGGAGTGTGGCGTTTATTGTGTAATATTATACCGATAAAGGAGTGTTTGGAATGGCAAATGATTACGAGGGCTTTAAGAAAAATGTGTATGCCCTTACAAGTATTGATTTGAATTCATATAAGGAACGTCAGATGAAGAGACGTATCGACACACTGATTGCCAAGAATAAATATCCCGGTTATGACGAATACATAGCTGCAATTAAGAAGGATAAGGCTCTTTTTGAGGAGTTTGTCAATTATCTCACTATCAATGTGTCCGAGTTTTACAGAAATCCGGAGCAATGGAAGATTCTTGAGTCGGACGTATTTCCTGAGCTGGTTAAGAAGTACGGAAGCGGAGTAAGAATATGGAGTGCGGCATGCTCTACAGGCGATGAACCGTACTCGCTTGCGATGCTGCTTTCTAAGTTCATGCCGCTTAACCGGATTAAGATTATAGCAACGGATATTGATGAGCAGGTGCTTGATAAGGCGCGTATGGGACTATACCGTGGGCAGAGCCTCAATGCCCTTCCGGATGAGTTCAAGACGAAATATTTCACAAAGGTAGGGGATAATTCGTTCCAGATTAAGGATGAGGTGAAGAAGTGTGTTGAATTTAAAAAGCACAATTTGTTAAAGGACCCTTATCCTACAAGGCTTAATCTTATCGTGTGCCGTAATGTCGTCATCTACTTTACAGAGGAAGCGAAGGATGGCATATATAGGAGGTTCTATGAGTCGCTTGTGCCGGGCGGAACACTGTTCGTAGGAAGTACTGAGCAGATAGTCAATTACAGGGAGCTTGGATATATATCGGAGCGTTCATTCTTTTATAAAAAGCCGGAATAGGAATAATGGGACACGGATACTGACTCCGTGTCCCATTATTATTGACGTATAATGCTGTTTATGATATGTAATATGTATTTTTTGACGGACTCATTATTGCTCTTAAAATCATCCGTAAATTCAAAATACGTTATTTTATCATAGTAATCAATTTTAAAATATGGCTTGATTACCTCGTCGTACTGCGGCAGAAAGCAGCCTGTTTTTTTGCTGTAACAGTTGGCAGCCTTGGCTCTTGTCCGAAAGTTCTTGTCGACATAGAAGGCTACGCTCTTGTGTATGGCGGTATCCTCCTGTGGTAAATAGTAATAATCCTTGTAATTAGGATAAAAGAATTTAAGTTCATCGGTGTGGGCTTTTACCGTAAGGGCAGCTGCCGCATCATACATTGAAAAAAAGGCTGATTCGTTTCCGAAGGAGATACGCTTTGGAACCGAGCAGGAAAGGTGCAGCAGAAAAGTAACCTCGGTTCCCGGTGCACGGTCAGGGCTGTTGTATGATATTTTCTGTATATCTTCAATGTAAAAACCACCGTTGCAGGTAAGCTTATATGAAAGCATAGGCAACAGCCTGGTCATGCCGATGAGGTCCTCACGGTTGTGGAGCGTAAGAAGATTCATATATTCACCTGAATGGTTTTCAAGATATTTTAAATATATTTCTATCAGTTCACCACCGTTATATCTATCCTCACGATTGATTCCCAAAAATAACTCTATGGATTTCTGCTTCAGATTAGGAATATGCAAAACTGAGCGGAATGGCTGTATCTGCTTGTAAATGTCCAGAACCCTTGACTGCTCTAAATTGTAGGAAAGCCTGTACATGTGACATTTTTTCTGCAGATAAGGAATATCGAAGCCCATGCCGTTGTAGCATATCAGCAGCTTATAGTTACTGATAAATTCCATAAATGCTATAAGGACTTCCTTTTGTGAGTCCTTGTTTTCCGCGAACCATTGGGTACAGATGAGCCTGTCCTGCTGGCAATATATGCAGCCTATCATATATAAAACAGTCGTTTCAGGTGAAAACCCGGTAGTTTCTATATCAAAGAATACAACCTCGTCCTTTTCATATCCCGTATATTCAATTCGTTCGATTTTTTCGTCTAATTCCTTCGTTATACAGAGCATTGCGGATGACCTCCTGGCAAAACAATCTTCTTTTTTCAAAGCCATGTAAATCTTTGACTATTATAACATACAATATGAGCTGAAAAAAAGCACAAAAATATAAAATTATTTTGTATATTATTTCCAAAGTTAATTAAATAAAGTATTTTGTTAAATTTTAGACTATATTTTTTGCATACAATTGTTATATAATGATTCTGATAATTCAATCTGATTGAATTTGTGCTGCAGGCGGAATTGAACGATGGTCTGGGCACACAGAACAAAAAGGAGGAAGAATATGTATGTCGGTGTTGACGTTTAAAGGCGGCGTTCATCCTTTTGATGGCAAGGCAATGTCTAAGGATACACCAATCGAAGAACTAAAGCCCGGAAAAGAGCTGGTTTTTATGCTGTCACAGCATATCGGTGCTCCGGCTGTGCCTCTTGTTGCGAAGGGCGACAGGGTGCTTATGGGACAGAAGATTGCGGAGGGGCAGGCTTTTATATCTGCCAATATCCATTCATCTGTTTCAGGAACGGTAAAGAGCATAGAGCCGAGACTTACAGCTACCGGAATGAAGGTTAATGCGATTATAGTGGAGAATGATGGCTTGTATGAGGCTGTTGAGGCTGAACCGCAGACTAAGAAGATAGAGGAGCTTGAGGCAGGTGAGATCAGAGCGCTTGTCAAGGAAGCAGGAGTTGTAGGAATGGGTGGTGCAGGTTTCCCCACACATGTGAAGCTAAGCCCTAAGAATGAGGGGGATATAGACACCATTATTGTGAATGCTGCTGAGTGCGAGCCGTATCTTACATCTGATTACCGCAGAATATTAGAGGAGACGGATAAGCTCATAAAGGGGCTTAAGATTGTGCTTCAGATATTCCCGAAGGCGACAGGCCACATTGCGGTTGAGGACAATAAGCCGGATGCGATAAAGCTTTTACAGGAAAAGATCCAGGGGGAGAACAGGATCGTTGTAGATACTCTCAGAACCAAATATCCTCAGGGTGGTGAGCGTTGTCTTATATACGCGGTGACGAAAAGAAAGATTAATTCATCCATGCTTCCGGCGGATGCAGGATGTATTGTACATAATGTAGACACAATAGTGTCAATTTATAATGCCGTCATGGAGAAAAGACCTCTGACAAGGCGTATCGTTACCGTTACCGGTGATGCAGTCAAGAATCCGAGAAACTTTCTTGTGTATGTGGGAACACCGTACACTGAGATTGCCGAGGCTGCCGGAGGCTTTATAAGTGAGCCGGAGAAGATGATTTCAGGTGGACCGATGATGGGCTTTGCGATGTACAGCCTCAATGTGCCTGTGACTAAGAATACATCATCCTTACTTGCGTTCACACATGACACTGTAAAGGATAAGGCGGAAAGCCCATGCATAAGATGTGGACGCTGTGGTGAGGTATGCCCTGAGAATCTTCTTCCGGCAAAGCTCTCCACGCTCGCAAGAAGAGGTGCCATGGATGCCTTTGTTGCCAGCTACGGCATGGAATGTGTTGAGTGTGGCTGCTGTTCATACATCTGCCCTGCAAAAAGACAGCTCACACAGTCCATAAAGGCAATGAGAAAAATGGTAATGGCTGAGAGAAGAAAGAAGAAATAGGAGGAAGAATCGGTATGGCTTATGTATCATCATCACCACATGTGAGTGATAAGACGACAACCCGGACGATAATGCTTGACGTGATTATAGCACTTCTTCCGGCGACGATATTCGGTATTTATAATTTTGGCTGGAGGGCAGCACTCATAGTTGCTGTGTCCGTGCTCTCCTGCGTGGGAGCTGAGGCTGCCTACGAATTATTGATGAAGAAGCCCATCACAATAGCTGATCTGAGTGCGGTTGTTACAGGACTTCTCATTGCACTTAACATGCCGTCGACGATGCCTGTAGGACTTGTCATTCTCGGCTGCCTTTTTGGTATCATTGTTGTAAAGCAGCTCTTTGGCGGACTTGGACAGAACTTTATGAACCCTGCGCTTGCGGCAAGATGCTTCCTGCTCATCTCATTTGCGGGACATATGACTAACTTTATATATGACGGAGTTTCATCGGCAACGCCTCTTGCGGTTTTGAAGGCTGGCGGCGAGGTCGATGTTCTGTCAATGTTCATCGGAACCATAGGCGGAACAATCGGTGAGACCTCGGTTATAGCAATCTTAATCGGAGCGGCTTATCTTCTTATAAGAAAGGTAATCTCCATAAGGATACCCCTTGCCTACATCGCGACATTTGCGGTATATACACTTCTGTTTGGCGGGAGGGGCTTCGACCTTACATATCTTGCGGCGGAGCTCTGCGGCGGCGGACTTATGCTTGGAGCGTTCTTTATGGCTACCGATTATGTCACAAGCCCTATAACAAAGAATGGTAAGCTGGTATTCGGTATCATTCTTGGTATCCTCACCGGAATATTCCGTTTTCAGGGAAATTCGGCGGAGGGTGTTTCCTACGCAATCATCTTCTCCAATCTTTTAGTGCCGATTATAGAGAAGCTTACCGCTCCTACAGCATTCGGCATAGTGAAGAAGAGCAGAAAAGCCGGGAAGGAGGATAAGTAGATGAAAAGAATTATCAAAGATACGCTTGTCCTCTTTGCGATAACACTTATCGCAGGACTGCTTCTTGGAGGCGTCTACAGTATTACCAAGACACCTATCGAGGCTCAGACGAAGGCTAAGACAGAGAAAGCATATAAGGCTGTTTTTTACAAATATTATGAGCAGGTTACGGATGCGGAAGGTGCTGCAGACAGTATCGTCTCAGAGATGAGCTTTGATGAGTGGAGTGCTGATGAGCTGACGGCACTTTCGCAGGGGTTTGCGGCAGAACTCGGAGACAATACAGCCAACACGCTTGACGGACTTGTGACAGCCTATGATTCGGAAGGAAAAGTTACAGGTTTTGTCATGACCATCACCAACTCTGAGGCTTACGGCGGAAGCATACAGATGTCTGTCGGCATACTTGTTGATGGAATGGTTGCGGGAGTTGAGATTCTCTCAATCAGCGAGACACCGGGACTGGGAATGAACGCACAGAGCGACAGCTTCCTCGGACAGTTCACAGGTGTCGCAACGGATGAATTTGCCTACACTAAGACAGGTAAGCAGGCAGAAAATGAGATTGATGCGATTTCATCAGCAACATACACAACCAGATCAATGACTCATGGCGTAAATGCTGCACTTGCCGCATACAGGGCAATGCAGAAAAGCTCCATTTTAATGGGCGCTATGGAAGGAGGTGCCGTAAATGAATAAGTGTGTTGAACGTCTCTACAACGGCATTGTGAAGGAGAATCCTACATTCGTGCTTATGCTTGGTATGTGTCCTACGCTTGCGGTCACAACAGCAGCTATAAACGGTGTCGGAATGGGGCTTGCCTCGACGGCAGTACTCACATTGTCGAACATTATGATTTCCATGCTCAGAAAGGTCATTCCGGGGAGAGTCAGAATGCCGGCTTTCATTGTAATTGTAGCCACATTCGTTACGGTGGTGGATTTCCTCATGCAGGCATACTGTCCACCGTCACTTTACGATGCACTTGGAATATACATCCCGCTTATCGTGGTTAACTGTATTATCTTAGGACGTGCCGAGGCTTACGCTTCCAAGAATCCGATTCTTCCGAGCATGTTCGACGGACTTGGAATGGGACTTGGTTTTACGGTCGGACTTACGGTTCTTGGCGCATTTAGAGAGTTAATCGGTGCGGGTACTGTATTCGGGCTTCATATCATGCCGGCTTCATACGAGCCTATGATTATATTCATTCTTCCTCCGGGAGCGTTCTTCGTTCTTGCCGCACTTGTCGCCATTCAGAACAAGTTCAAGAATAAGAAGAAAAAAGAGTATTCGGATATTCAGATATGCAAGGATGGCGGCTGTGCTTCCTGTACCAACATGATGTGCGGCGGAAGAATCTTTGCGGAGAGCCGGAATGAAGGTGCTTCTAAGGCTGAAAGCACTGTTAAGAAGGAGGAAGGCTGATGAAGGAGTTAATTCTTATTGCAATAGGCTCTGCACTTGTAAATAATGTTGTGCTCAGCCAGTTTCTTGGTATCTGTCCTTTCCTTGGAGTTTCCAAAAGAACAGATACAGCAGCAGGCATGGGAGGGGCGGTAATCTTCGTTATCACGATATCATCGCTTCTTACAAGCATAATATATAATTACCTGCTTGTGGGCTTACATATTGAATATCTTAAGACCATCGTTTTCATTCTTGTGATTGCGGCACTTGTACAGTTCGTCGAGATGTTCCTAAAAAAGAGCAGTCCGTCACTGTATAAGTCTCTCGGAGTATATCTCCCGCTCATCACAACCAACTGTGCGGTGCTCGGTGTTGCACTTACAAATGTACAGAAGGATTATGGTATTCTTCCGTCAGTAGTGAACGGCTTTGCAACCGCTGTAGGTTTTACAATCTCAATCGTTATTCTCGCCGGTGTGAGGGAGCGCATTGAGTACAACGACATTCCAGAGAGCTTCAAGGGTACACCTATAGTCCTCGTGACAGCAGGACTTATGGCTATCGCCTTCATGGGCTTTTCCGGAATTATCTAGGGAGGTGCGGCAATGAACGGAGTATTGATTGCGGCGGCTGTCGTAGGTATATTGGGAATCATTATCGGAATCTTCCTCGGCGTATCCGGTGCGAAGTTCGAGGTCAAGGTTGACGAGAGGGAGACTCTTGTCCGTGAACAGCTTCCGGGAAATAACTGCGGCGGCTGCGGATATGCGGGCTGTGACGCCTGCGCCAAGGCGATTGTTGAGGGCAAGGCGCCTGTCAATGCATGTGCCGGATGCAGCGAGGAGAACTTAGCTGTCATCTCATCTGTTATGGGTGTTGAGGCTGAGGCTTCTGAGAAGAAGGTTGCCTATGTGAAGTGCTCAGGTGACTGCGACAAGGCTAAGTCGAACTACACCTATACAGGAATTGAGGACTGTAAGATTGCGGCACAGATGCAGGGCGGCGGTCCTAAGGCATGCTCTTACGGCTGTCTCGGCTACGGAAGCTGTAAAAAGGCATGTCCATATAACGCTATCACAATAGTGAACGGACTTCCTGTTGTGGATGAAGAAAAATGTGTCGGCTGCGGAAGCTGTGTCGTCACCTGCCCTAAGCAGCTCATGGCACTACGTCCGGTGAGAAAGAGAACTGTGACTGTCGCATGTAATTCACCAGAAAAGGGCAAGCCGGTAATGGATGCCTGCCAGGCAGGCTGCATCGGCTGTACTCTCTGCACGAAGGAATGTCCTTTCGGTGCAATTACCATGAACGGAAATATCCCTGTGATTGACTATGAGAAATGTAAGGGCTGCGGCAAGTGTGCCATGAAGTGCCCGAAGAAGGTTATAAAGCTGGTGCAGGGGTAGGGAATGCCTGTATTTATACATTAATATTCTAAGGTTTCAGAGCCGTGATGCGTGTGCATTGCGGCTCTTTTTGCAGGCACTCGTTACGGATAAAAAAGAAAAGCTTACATATATGACGAAAAGGAGAATTTTGACGCAGGCAGGTTATAGAGCTGAGATATCAGAATCAGAGGCTCCGTAAGGAAAAAAGAGGATTGAAGGAAAAACTGGAAAAGGCGTATGAGTTTATGAAACAGTTTGTGATTGGCGGGATAAATCTGCCGGAGAAGTTTCTGGAATGTATTGAGAGAAGGTTAGGGATAATGAGAGAGAAAGGTGATGATAGAATTAATAGAAATGTTAAGATTTCATTATGGAGAAAAAAAAGAATTTATAGTATAATATTTATATTGAAGGAGATGACATTATGCTTGTTTATGAGGATATAAAAAAGACACGTTTAGAATATAGTATTAGTCAAACTAAGTTAGCTGAATTCAGTGGCTTTTCAAAAGCACAGATTTCGGCATGGGAGTTAGGAAAAAAAATTCCTGTAAAATCAGAGATTGATAAATTAAATGATGTGTTGAAGGATACTGTATGGAAAATTGACCAGGGTAAGTTGGATGTGAAAAAGAAAAAGGTACAACATTCTGGTACAGAGAAAAAGTTACCGTTAGTGATAAAGGATGCGAAAGAATATGTAGCATTATCAGAAAATATGAAGTATTCAAGTAAATATGCGACTGAGTTGTCCGGATTATATAAAGATGCAATGGCACCAAAAAAAAGCAATGCGATCAAGGGAATTGCGTTGTTTTCCGGCTGTGGTGGAATGACATTGGGATTTGAAGCAGCAGGTATAGATTTGGTCGGGCATGTAGAAATTGCAGAGTCTGCTAATCGTATTTATGCGGAAAATTTCCCAAAATCAAAATTGCTTGGAGAAGATATATGTGAAATATCTGATAAAGATTTGCAGGCGTGGAGAAGAGAGTTTGGTGATATTGATATAATTGTTGGTGGACCACCATGCCAAGGATTTAGTTTGGCTGGAAAAAGAAATCCTGAAGATGAAAGAAATAAGTTGTATAAGCAATATGTACGAATTGTATCTGTAATTAGACCTAAAGTCTTTGTTATGGAAAATGTAGCATTAATGACATCTATGAAGGATGAAAGTGGAGAATTATTTATTGATAAAATAGAAAAATCATTTTCTAAACAAGGGTATTCAATTGTAAAAAGAATTGTAAATGCTTATGAATATGGTGTGCCACAATCAAGAGAACGAGTTATTTTGGTGGGGGTAAGGAAAGATATTAACAAGTCATTTGTGTTTGAAACACCACCATATTCATTGGATAAGTCTGCGTATCAAATGGAACTATGGGGAGAGAAGAAAAAGGCATTAACATTTAAGGATGCAACCGAAGATTTGCAATCACTTGAAAATGGAGAAAAATCATACGCAGATCCCCTACATTGGGCTATAACACATCCGGAACATGTAATAGAGTGGTTGATTGATGTTCCGGAAGGACATAGTGCACATGAAAATGAGAATCCAGAACTTAGACCACCTAGTGGTTTTAATACGACGTATAAAAGAAATGTATGGAATGAGCCATGTTCGACTATTAGCACTAATTTTAGTATGATTTCAGGTTGTAGAAATGTTCATCCTACGGACACACGTTCTCTTACAATAAGAGAAGCTGCAAGAGTACAATCATTTCCGGATGAATTTGTATTTTGTGGAAATTGGGGAGAAATTAGAAAGTCGATTGGTAATGCTGTTCCTCCAATTTTAGCAAGAGCTATTGCAAAAGAAATAATAGGACAAATATTCAAGGAGAAATAATTATGGCATTGGCTCCAAAAAACGAAGGACATTTGCTTCAAATTGAGGCTGGTACAGAGGGCAGATTACAAGGACATAAATTTGAAGAGATTGTTACAGAAGAACTGAATGAAATAGATTTTATGTCTGGCAATACAGTTATCGAATGCGTTAAGCCTAATGTGTATCATGGAAATCCAGCTAATGCATTATTAAGTCATATTGCAAAAGATAAGGGAAAACAGATTAATAGATTAAAAGCGTATTGGCTTGGAGGTTTGGCAACTGCTGGAGCTGGAGCAGATATCTTGAATGAAAATGGTGAAAAGATAACAGGATCCAAATCAGATATATTAATTGATGTTGAATACGATGATGGTACTAATGATAAAATTGGGGTCTCTGCAAAAGCTTGCTCAAATAACGCTCAAATGGCATTGACAACTGTATCCGTTTTTTGTGATATGTTAAGAGAAAGTGGGATAGATGTTTCGGAAGATGCGGAGATTGGTATGAAAATGTTTTGCGGTGAGGTAGGATACAGACCAATAGATGGTTATACATATAAGGATATGTCTAATGTTCCACCAAATAGGAAAGCAAGACCGGACAGATGGTTTTGGGAAGAACTTTCTAATCAAGTAAAACAAGAGTGGGAAAAGATATTTACTGAAAATCAACTAAAAATTACAATAATGTTATTACAGTGTGCCAGAACCTATAAAACAGATAATTATAAACCTACATACATATTGCATGAATGTGAAAAGCATAACGATATAGATGATTGTAAAGTTGCAGTTATGTCTGTTGAAGAATTTGCAATATATTCGCAGCTATTTGATTCTTTTGGTATAAAAGGAAAACGTATATTGAAGGGTAGCTACAAAGGAATTGATATGGCGATTCATCAATATCCTCATTTTGGATTTATTCAATTTCAGCCGATAGGAAATCAACAAAATTTTTCGGAATTACAATTTAATTTAAAGTCAAAGTATTATAACAAATTCAAAGCATTGTTAAATAAGGCTAATGAACAAAAGAAGAGAGAAGAGCAGTGAAAATTAGATGAGGTACTGACTATAAAATGACAATACAATCCACCACAAATCTACGCAATAGGTAGAAAGCGGACAAAACATCTTGATTTATGCTGTAAAAACAAACGAAAAACACCACACAACAATTTTGGAAAGAAGAAGGTGAGAAAATACTTTGTGCGGTACCAGATGACTGTACCATTATGGTTGGAAGTAAAATGGCTGCTAAAAGGATTATGAGAAATATCTCAAAATTCATTGAAGAGAAACTAGGGCTTAAGATCAAGATTGACACATCAATTGAAGAGCCTGAGGCATTGATTACCGCTCTGAGGATGAGCGAAGAGGTTAATAAAATTGTTGATTACATAGGCAGGCTGAATGGGAACCGATGGTAATATGATGGTGTGAAGGATGACAAGGTGGAGATGCTGTTGACATGGTTGAAAAATATTGTGAAGCTCAATTAGCATAATAATGAAATAGTGTGATAGGCACTGCGGCAGAGATTGACGCAGTGCCTTTTTGTGGTGCGCGTGAGTGTACAGGCTTGGAGAGGGCTGGTATATTCCAAAGTCCAAAATAAAAAATGCAACATTTTCTATAAAATGTTGCATTTTTTATTTACACACTATATTTCGGAGCTTTTCTGCAAAACTTAACCCCTATTTTTAAAAAAATTAATTTTTTTTCAGCCTGTGCCATTCCGCAAATATATATATTATAGGGCGGTTTTCCAAAATGCAACATTTTATAGAAAATGTTGCATAATCCAGCCGGAAAAACAAGGAGGTTTTTATGCTGAAGCTGACACTTCGTCTCGGTGATTTCATAGATGTCGGGGAGAACATCAGGGTGGTATTCTCCGGTGGCTCGGCAAACAATATCCATCTGCTGATTGATGCACCGAAGGACGTCAACATCGTAAGAAATACGGCACAGCAGAGGAGAGAGAAGTCCACATATTATGCGGAGCCTAAGCTCTCGCCGAAGGCGCAGAAGGAGATTGCAGACATACTTATGCAGGAGAAGAAAAGCAGACAGGATGGCACGGTCGCAAGGGACCGCAGTTAAGACGATAATAAAGCAGGGAAATCCTAGGCTCTCTGTTTTTATTATAAATAAAAAAATGTGCAGGAACGGATTCCTGTGCAATAACAACATGGAGGTAATTTAATATGGTAGTACAGCACAATTTACAGGCAATGAATGCCAACAGAATGTTAAACATCACAACAGGTTCACAGTCTAAGTCAGCAGAGAAGTTATCCTCAGGCTACAGAATCAACCGTGCAGCAGATGACGCAGCAGGTCTTTCAATTTCCGAGAAGATGAGAAAGCAGATCAGAGGTCTTGATCAGGCTTCAACTAACGCTGAGGACGGCGTATCCGCAGTACAGACAGCAGAAGGTGCACTCACAGAGGTTCACTCAATGCTTCAGAGAATGAACGAGCTTGCTGTTCAGGCTTCCAACGGAACTAACTCTAAGACAGATAGAGACGCTATCCAGTCTGAGATTGACCAGCTCACAACTGAAATTGACAGAGTTGCAGAGACAACTAAGTTCAATGAGTCATACCTCTTAAAGGGTGATGCAGATGGAGCAACTAAGAAGATGTATCTTGAGGCTCATGATGCAGGTCTTAAGGGAAAGCTTACTGATAATGGTGATGGTACAGCGACATTTGTTATGGACGAGCTTAAGGCTGGTGACAGCGTAACAATTGCTGGTAAGAGCTATACAATCGGCAGTACAGCAGATGATATTGATACTTTGTTTGCTGATAACAACATTACAGGAACTACAGCTGGTGAGAAAATTAAGATAAATGGAACAGAGTATACATATGTTGGAAAGAAGGATGCTGTTGCAGGAACTTCTGGAGCTGTTACGGCAGGATGGTATACAAAAGATCCTGGAACACCGGCAGATGGTAAAACCGAAACTCCAGTATATGCTGATACGGATGCAATCAAAGCTCTTAAAGGCGCAACAGTTACAGTTGGTACATCTTCAGTTACACTTATGACAGATGCTGCAGGAGCAGTAGATGGAATAGATGATAATGACTCATCTGTTATTTCAAAGAAAAAGGCATATTTACTTGCATCTGAGGAACTTCTCAAGGCTAACCAGATTGGTGATACAGAAGGAAATGCTGCGGTTAAAAATACTGCAGGTAATGCAATCACACTTGATAATGGTGATGGTACTTTCAAGATTAGCCTTGCTCAGACAGAGGTAGCAGAGAAGCTTAACTTTAACCTTCATGTAGGCTCCGACGCTGATATGACCAACAAGATTAATGTCAACATCGAGACAATGAGTTCAAGCTATCTTGGAATCAAGGGTCTTAATGTATCAGATGATACAGGTGTTGCTGCTACATACGCAGTAGACGCTATCGCTGATGCTCTCCAGAAGGTATCAGACCAGCGTTCATCACTCGGTGCTGTTCAGAACAGACTTGAGCACACAATCGCTAACCTCGACAATGTTGTTGAGAATACAACATCCGCTGAGTCACGTATCCGTGATGTCGATATGGCTGAGGAGATGGTTGAGTACAGCAAGAACAACATTCTTGCACAGGCTGGACAGTCTATGCTTGCACAGGCTAACCAGGCTACACAGGGAGTTCTCTCCTTACTCGGCTAATTCCTGTTTGATATTATCTGATTTCGACGGAATGATTATTCCGCACGGAACAGCAGCATAAGCTTTAAAAGGCTTTCATACCGGTTTTTCCGGTATGGGAGCCTTTTTGCATTGAAGTCTTATCGTGGAGGGTAAAATACCATTTGACCCTAATATCATATTTTTGAGAGAAAAATGTAATGGCAAGTTTTTTTAAGGTGTGGTAAAATGATTAAATAGTATGAAAGTAGGTGTGGAACCGGACTGCAGAAAAGTAAGCAACGCTCCAAAAAAAGTAAGCAATGGCACATAAAATAAAGATTGGAACAAAATGAAAAAGCTATCAACAATTAACAGAAATGACTTACTTCTATGCACAGGGCTTCTCTTGGCAGCTCTGTGCATTTGGTGTGCCATTTTTTTTGTGCAGAGGAACGGGAGCCGGGATGGACTGATGGTGGTTGTAACTGTAGATGGAGAGGAATATTACAGCAGCCTGCTGGCGGGGGAAAATCAGCAGGCAGAAAGAAGAGAGATAGACATAGATGGTCACAACAAGGTGGTCATCACAGATGGGGAGGTATGGATGGAGGAGGCGGACTGCCCGGACAAGCTGTGTGTATCGCAGGGGAAGATAAGCAGGTCGGGACAGACGATTATATGCCTGCCGAATAAGACTATGGTGACGATTAAAGGGGGAAAGCGCGAGTATGACGGCGTTGCACAATGATGGACAAAAAGCGGCTCCGGCAGCTTACAGAGAGCCGGAAGGTGATAAGCGGACGAAAGGTGATAATGGTAACACTGAAGCGACCAAAAATAATCGTCCACATAGCACACGCTGCATCACCTTCTGCGGCATGTTCACCGCGGTGGCAATCGTGATGGGCTACATAGAGAGCTTTATAGTGATACCGGGGCTGCTGCCGGGCATGAAGCTCGGGCTTGCCAACTGTGTCATACTTTTTGTGCTTATGGGATACGGATTTGGGAGTGCGGCGTTTGTGAGCCTTGTCCGGATAATAGCTGTGAACAGCCTGTTTGGGAACATGACTGCCGCAGTATTTTCGCTTGTGGGAGCGGCGCTAAGTATACTTGTCATGAGCCTGTTGAAAAAGAGCGGGCGTTTTTCGATGGTGGGTATAAGCCTTGCGGGAGGCGTGGCGCATAATCTGGGACAGGTGCTTGTGGCGATGGTTATATTTGAGAATGTGGGGATGTTCTGTTATTTTCCGGCACTGATTGTGACCGGCATTGCGGCAGGAGTGTTTGTGGGTATTCTGGCAGGGCTTGTGTACGCTAAGGTTCAAAGGCATTTATAGAATATATGATGTAAAATGAAGCCCCGCAATCTATCTATATTATTTATAGAGAGATTGCGGGGAATGCTATGCACGAATGTGCCTTTTCATATCTATATATTCAAGCTGATATCATCTGCTGAAAGCATATTATGTTGATATGCTTATAAACTTAATACATCAGAAATTTCCGAAAAATTGATGAACAGATCGTCATATATATTCACCTTGATAATTGAGTCGAAAGGGTACTGGACGCTCACTATATTATTTTCAAAAAAATTCACTGTGATAATTTTTCTTTTTGAATCGACAATCCAATATTCGCGGACTCCATATTTCTTATAATAATAAAGCTTTCTGATGTAGTCATCGGATGAATTGCCGGGTGAGGCGATTTCAATTATGAAGTCGGGAGCACCGTTACACCGCTTTTCGTCTAATTTATTTTTGTCACAGACAACCATGATGTCCGGTTGAACGATTGTAAGCGGGGTGTCGGACAGCTTGACATCGAAGGGGGCAGTGAATACACTGCATTGCCCCTTTTTGTTCTTGATATAATTAAAAATGATATTTGATAATTGCATTGATAGTGCCTGGTGTATCTGCGATGGACCAGCCATATTATACACAGTGCCTTCAAATACTTCTACTCTTTTATCTTCGGGTAAAGCCTCGTACTGTGTAAGGGTTATTAATTCAGGCTTAAGCTGTGAAGCAGGGGTCATAATGTACACTTCCTTTCGATTCGTCATACAGATTAAGATATTCAATGTGGATTATCGGCAAAATTCGTTGTGTAAATCTATGCTCAGTAATGTGTTCAGATAAATATATTTTATCAGAGAATCTATAAGGCTGCAATAAAGATATTGCGTAAAAGTGCGGAAAAGCTGCAAATCAATATGTTATATCCCCGCCGGTTGCTTATACAGAAGAAGCACGGCGTAGGAATGTTTTTATGCTTTCCTGAGTGAAAACAGAACATAATAACAGTTTTTTAAATCCCATAGTTGCAAAACAAATGTTTTGAGGTTATTATATAAACAAGTGTTTTGGTAAGACTTAATTGAAAATATTGAATTTGAAAGGATTTTTATTATATGAAGGGCGAGGTTTTTCAGTTATGCAGCGTGATTACGGCTGCTAAGAATGCATTGAATACACAGACATTTATACAGTATGAACCACTCAGCTATGAGCGTGGAACGGTTTTTCAGTTCGTTCCTGAGGTAGAAGGACAGAAGGGTGAGATGATTGAAGGCGTTGACAGCTGGTATGCAAGATGCGTGTATAATGGAATGGAGGATGTCAAGATATTGGCGCCTACAGCGGTTAAGGACAGAAGAGTTCTCGGCTTCGTGAATACATCCCAGAATATCATGCTGTGCTTTTACCCTGATGATGTGATTCATATGTGGATGCCAAGATGGGTCATGGACAAGGACAGAAAGGGCTGGCACATTATATACACTGAGAAGATATGGGAGAATCACCCGGCGGGTAAGCCTGAATACAAGGACAACACGGAGATTTTTAAGGCGGCACTTGCGGAAATCAGCAAGTTTTCCAAGGAGCTTGGCTTTGAGGGCTGGTCTAATGTATTTAACCGCTCCATTGCTATGTTGGAAGGCGGCTTTGATTATGCCGCCGATGATGAGAAGATTCTCGAGGAGTTTAAGAAGAAGGGGCGAAGCATGCCGCCTAGAACCCACCTTGAGCTTCCGGGACATAACAGGGATTTATTTGAGGCAGCCTCCAATGCGGATGTATTCGGCAGCATGGGCTCATGGAATGACGGACCGGCTGCAAAGGCAGCAGCAGAAGGAAAGCTGGAGGAATATAATAAGCTTTCCGATATGCTCTTCAATCAGATTGCACTTGCGGTAATGTATGCAATCAACCAGTGGTAGGAAAAGAATATGATATCATATATTAAGGGTGAGCTTGTGGAGCTTACAGAGAATGCCATCGTGCTTGACCATGATGGCATGGGCTTTTTAATAATGATGCCGGCTTCCATCCTTGCGAAGCTTCCGGCGATAGGAAGTGAGCTTAAGGTACATACATATCTGTATGTCAAGGAGGATGCGCTTGACTTATATGGATTTTTGACAAAGGATGACCTTAAGGTGTTCAGGCTTCTTATAACAGTGAGTGGTATAGGCCCTAAGGGTGCGCTTGCCATATTGTCAACCATGTCGCCTGATGATTTGAGATTTGCTGTGCTTGCCGGGGATTCTAAGACAATATCCAAGGCACCGGGAATAGGGAGCAAGACCGCTCAGAAGCTTATCATAGAGCTGAAGGACAAGCTTAAGATTGAGGATGTTCTTGATGGCGGGGCGGACGGAGGCTATGAGCCGCAGAGTGATATGTGTGATACGGCTGCAGCGGAGGCGGTCATGGCACTCACCGCATTAGGATATTCCTCCGCAGATGCCACAAGGGCGGTAAGGCAGGTGGACGGCGGGGCTGATATGGATTCGGAAGCACTGCTTAAGGCTGCACTTAAGAAGCTGGCATTTATGTAAGACCTTCAGGTTCAGGCTGGAGGTTCATGGAAGGGAGTAATTTTTAATGGAAAAGAGGATGATTTCCACCGAATTTACGGAAGAGGATATGCCTATAGAGTCGAGTCTTCGTCCGATGGCACTGGCGGATTATATCGGCCAGGAAAAGGTGAAAAAGAATCTTAAGGTATATATAGAAGCAGCAAAGAGCAGGCAGGAGCCGCTTGACCATTGTCTTTTCTACGGACCACCGGGACTTGGAAAGACAACCATAGCGGGAGTTATCGCTAATGAGATGGGGGTGCATCTTAAGGTGACCTCCGGACCTGCGATAGAGAAGCCGGGGGACATGGCTGCGATACTAAGCAATCTTCAGGAGGGTGACTTGCTCTTTGTGGATGAGATACACCGTCTTAACAGGCAGGTTGAGGAGGTACTCTACCCTGCTATGGAGGATTTCGCGATAGACATTATGATTGGAAAGGGCTCACAGGCGCGTTCGATAAGGCTTGATCTGCCTAAGTTCACACTGGTAGGAGCTACCACAAGGGCGGGACTTCTGACAGCGCCGCTCAGGGATCGTTTCGGTGTGATATGCAAGATGGATTTTTACACTGAGAGCGAGCTTAAGAAGATTATACTGCGTTCCGCAAATGTGCTTGCGATAGAGATTGATGATGAGGGAGCCACAGAGATGGCACGCAGGTCGCGGGGAACACCGCGTCTTGCCAACAGGCTGTTAAAGAGAGTACGTGATTTTGCACAGGTGCAGTATGACGGAAAGATAGATTATGAGGTCGCGAGAGCTTCACTTGACAGGATGGAGGTCGATAAGATGGGACTTGACAGAAGTGACCGCCTTATTTTAACCACCATTATGGAGAAGTTCGCGGGCGGACCTGTAGGGCTTGACACGCTGGCGGCGGCCATAGGTGAGGATGCGGGAACGATAGAGGATGTCTATGAGCCTTATCTTATACAGAACGGCTTCATCAACCGTACTCCTAAGGGAAGGGTTGCGACACAGCTGTGCTATAAGCATTTTGGAATAGAAGAGTAATGGATTGGAATGTTGCAGGTATGGAGAATATAAGGATTATTGCACATATTTATACTGATTTCGATGAGAAATTCGGCATTCCAAGGCAGAGCGGTATCGTAAAGCAGTGCCGTGGGAGAATAGTGTTTGAACCGGAATACCGCAATGAGGAGGCTCTTTCAGGGATTGAAGGATACTCACATCTGTGGCTTATCTGGAAGTTCTCCGAGAGTGTCAGACAGGACTGGAGCCCGACAGTGCGTCCGCCGAGGCTTGGAGGAAATAAGAGAGTGGGCGTGTTCGCGACACGTTCGCCGTTCAGACCTAACCCTATGGGGCTGTCGAGTGTACGGCTTGAGGAGGTTATTGCCGACAGTACCGATGGACCGCAGCTTATCGTATCAGGGGTTGATATGCTTAACAAAACTCCTATTTACGATATCAAGCCATACCTGTCATACACTGATTCGCACCCTGAGGCTGTGTGCGGCTTTGCGGATGAGGTTAAGGATTACCGGCTTGAGGTTGTGATTCCTGAGAATGTATCAGCTAAGCTTGGGAAAAGCTGTTGTGATGAGCTGAGAGAGCTGCTTGCACAGGACCCAAGACCGGGGTACAGGCATGATGAATCCGCCGATGATTTATCAAAGATATATGGTATGAATTTTTCGGGACACAATATCAGGTTCTCCGTAAGGAAAAGAATACTCACAGTGATTTCATGTGATGACAACTGGACATTATAGATAGAAGTGTGCTATACTGGATAAGTATTTGTGATATTTACCTGTAAGAGTATTTTAGTTCGGGACAGCTTAGCAGATACTATAAGGATAAGGAGTGGATTGTATGCCAGCGAAGAACGAAGCAGAAGTGGCTATTGGCGGCAAGGTTATTACACTTAGTGGATATGAGAGCCGTGAATATATACAGAAGGTAGCAGCATACCTGGACAATAAGTTAGATGAACATAAGAAGATGGAATCCTATAACAGACTTCCGCTGGAATTTCAGAACATTATGATCCAGCTGAATATAGCGGATGAGTTTTTTAAGGCTAAGAATATGGCGGATACTCTTAAGGGTGATCTTGAGAGCAAGGACAAGGAAATTTATGATCTCAAGCATGAGCTTATCACCCTGCAGGCTAAGGCTGATAAGCAGGCGGAGGAGATTGCGCAGCTTAAGAAGGATGCACAGGATTACGAGAGCATGATTATTGGACTTGAGGCACAGAAGGATACGAAGAAGCAGTAATTAAAGGGGGGATTTCCGTATGGAAGCCCCTTTTATAGTTTACAGGATTGTGAAAGGATTAATATGATTGATATGGGAAACAGAGAGGTTCTTGCACCGGCAGGAACCTATGAGTGCTTCCGTGCCGCAATCAATGCAGGAGCGGATGCGGTGTATCTTGGAGGAAGCATGTTTGGTGCGAGGGCTTTTGCGGGGAATTTTGAGGAGGCTGAGCTTATAAAGGCTATCCGCACAGCACACTTGTATGGCAGGAAGGTGTATCTCACGGTAAACACTCTTTTAAGAAATGATGAGCTTGAGAAGCTTGTCCAATATGTGAAGCCCTACTATGAGGAGGGGCTTGACGCTGTTATCGTGCAGGATTATGGGGTATTTGCGGTCTTAAGGGAGGCGTTTCCGGGGCTTGACCTTCATGCCAGCACGCAGATGACGATTACGGGAAAATATGGTGCACAGCTTTTAAAGGACATGGGTGCCGCGCGTGTTGTACCTGCGCGCGAGCTTTCTGCTAAGGAGATAAGGGATATATATGATAACGTCGATGTTGAGATAGAGAGCTTTGTCCATGGCGCATTATGCTATTGCTACTCAGGACAATGTCTGCTCAGCAGCATGATAGGCGGAAGAAGCGGCAATCGCGGCCGCTGCGCACAGCCCTGCCGTCTTACCTACAGCGCGAACGGAATAATTGAGAAATATCTTTTAAGCCCGAAGGATATGTGTACAATAGAGGCAGTTCCGGATATTCTTGATGCGGGTGTGTACTCCTTGAAGATTGAGGGAAGAATGAAGAGTCCCGAATATGTTGCAGGAGTGTCCTACGCTTACAGAAAATATGTGGATATGTACCTTGAAAAGGGGCGTGACGGCTACAGGGTCGAAGAGCAGGATATCAGACAGTTGATGGATCTGTACAACAGAGGTGGCTTCTGCAAGGGATATTACTATGCACAGAACGATAAGTCCATGATGACCTTCGACAGACCGAATCATCAGGGAATCGTCATCGGAAATATCAAAAACGGGGAGCTTATCCTGTCACAGGAGGTGAATCCGGGTGATGTGCTTGAGTTCCCGGATGGAAGCGAATACACGACACCGACAGGGAAAAAGAGCGGAAGGCTTGCATTGCCTAAGGGAGTCCTTAAGAATCCTAAGAATGGTGCGGCTGTCTACAGGACGAGGAACAATGAGCTTCTAGGGCAGCTTCGGGCAGGATATATTGACAATGATATCAAAATTCCGGTCCGGATGGAGATATTCTTAAAGTCCGGTGAGAGAGCATGCCTGAAGCTGCTCTCCGGGGACAAGGAGCTTGTTGTGTATGGCGATGTGCTGGAGCCTTCCGACAAGCGCCCGGCTGTGAGGGAGGATGTCGTAAAGCAGCTAAAGAAGCTTGGAGGGACAGCATTCTCAAGCGATGAAGGGAGCATTGTGACAGATATACAGGGAAGCCCTTTTGTTCCGGTCAGGCTGTTGAATGACCTGAGAAGAAATGCGCTTGAGGAGCTGGAAAGCATGCTCTTATCAGGCTATAAGAGAAATCATGAATATATGAAGGTTCAGGCTTCGATGACTGCAGGGGTATTAGAAGCTGATGCTGCGCAGGAAAATGCCGGGGTACAGGAGATTGCCGATGCACAGGAAAATGCCGTGATACAGGAAAATACCGCTGCACAGTGTAATGCAGTCTGTGAGGCGGTATTGGCGGAGCGCAGGGATTACTTGGAGGGGCAGCATGACATCACTGTGCAGGTGATGAATAAGGAACAGCTTGAGACAGTATTAAGAACAGCTCATAATAACGTGTCAAGAATATATATATCAACCGAGCTTTCAGGCATAGACGGAGCTATAACGATGAAGGGAATGGTTGATGAATATAATGCCGGCATTTCCGCCAATAATAGGAAAATAGAAGTCTATATGGCAATGCCGTATATTTTCAGGGACAGGGCGGTAATGCTTTTTGAGAGGAAGCTTGAGGATGTCAAGGCAGCAGGCTTCGACGGTATGCTCATAAGAAGCCCTGAGGAGCTTGGCTATATAAGGAAAAAGGGCTTGTACGAGCTGTATGCGGGCAGAGTGGTGGCTGATTATAACGTGTATACCTACAATAAGGCGGCATTTGATGAGTATATCAGGCTTGGCATACATGATTTTACCCTTTCGGAGGAGCTGAACGCAGGACAGCTGAGGGGGCTGTGCCGTTCTGTCCAGGATAGGAATATTTACCTGGAAAAGCTGGTGTACGGCTACCTCCCGCTTATGGTTACGGCAGGCTGCACCTTAAAGTATACTTCTAAGGACAAGCCGTGCGGCAGACCGGGCGTATATTATCTCACGGACAGAAAGGGTAAGCAGCTCGCGGCACTCAACAGCTGCAGCTATTGTTATAATCTTATATACAACAGTGTTCCGGAGTATCTGCTTGACAAGCCGGATGAGATAAGGAATATGGGAGTGGAGGCACTCAGGCTGTCTTTTTCCATAGAAGGTGCCGATGAGGTCGAAAATATTATGAAAATGAATGCCGACAGTGTTAAAGCTTACACCAGAGGCCATTATAACAGAGGAGTAGATTAAGTGATAAATATAGTAACTGCCGTCTCAAAATACGTTTTTATATTGCTGGGGGCTGTTTTCTGCCTGCACGGATTTTTGGGACATGTCTTTTATAAAAAGAGGCGTGAACAGGGGAAGCAGAGAAAAGGAATAATTCAGATTATAATAGTCATCTGTATGACAGTGCTTGGGAATGTTATTCTCTTTATGAACAGGCAGGATTTTCTGTTTATCGTGTTTTTGTTCATGGAGCTGTTTTATTTCTTTTTCCTGCTCAATATATTTCCTATGATTTATAAGAGGTGTAACAGGATTCTTCTGAATGACATGGCATTTCTTATGTGTACGGGAATGCTGATGCTGGCAAGACTTGACACGGATAAGCTTATCAGACAATATCTGCTGATATGGGCAGGTACATTTGTGCTGATGCTGGTGCCGGTCATAGTGGAAAAGCTGCATTTTCTGATTAAGCTTGATGTGCTGTACTGTGTTGCCGGAATTGTCCTGTTGGGCGTGGTGTTCGTACTTGGCAATACGGTGTACGGTGCTAACCTTTCGATAAATATAGGAGGCTTTTCGCTTCAGCCGTCGGAGTTCGTCAAGCTTACATACGTGATGTTTATTGCGTGTATGCTCCGCGGTGAGAAAGCATTTGGCAGAATTGTAATCACGTCGATGTGCGCGGCGGCGCATGTGCTTATCCTGGTTGCTTCTAATGACCTTGGTGCGGCGCTGATTTTCTATGTCACTTATATTGTCATGCTCTATGATGCCACACATAAGCACAGATATCTTGTCATGGGCGGTTTATGTGCGGTACTGGCAGGTGTGGGAGCGTATTTTGTTATATCCCATGTCAGGGTCAGGGTTGATGTATGGCTTGCTCCGTTCAAATATATAGATGGCAAGGGCTATCAGCTAGTACAGTCCATTTTCGCAATCGGAAATGGAGGCTGGTTCGGAACAGGGCTTACCAAGGGACTTCCGGGTTCTATTCCTGTAGTCACAAAGGATTTTATTTTCCCTGCGATTTCAGAGGAGTTTGGCGGATTGTTCGGCATTATCGTGATAATGGTATGCCTGAATGTGTTCCTTGAGATTATAACGGTGCTGTCCGAGAATAAGGACAGCTTCAACAGACAGCTCCTTGGAGGCTTTGGAATAATGTATATTTTCCAGTGCTTTTTAAATATCGGAGGAACCATCAACTGTATTCCGAGCACAGGAGTAACGCTGCCGTTTGTGAGCTACGGCGGAAGCTCTGTTATAAGCTCCATGATAATGATTGCGATTATTCAGGGAATTGCTGCGCGGAATGACAGGGATAATCCACAGGCTGCTGAGGATGATGAAGGGAAGGCGGGTATTCCGGGAGCTGATAAGTACGGCACTGACAGCGGAGATACTGGGGAAAAATCCGAAAAAAATGGCGGCATGAAGCCTATGCGTTCGCCACGCATGGTTGTCGGAAGCCTTCTTCTTGTTCTTATAATAAGCGGATTTTATATATACGAGCTTGCGTCATTTGATGAGAGCATACTTGACAGCAGCTACAACAGAAGACTCAGCAAGATGAAGGAGCAGACGCTTAGAGGCTCCATATATGCGGCTACAGGTGAAGAGCTTGCCTCAAGTGTTGAAGGTGTGAATGGTGAAGCTGAGAGGGTATATACTTATGGCAGATTGTTCTCACATATCATCGGATATACCTATGGCGAAGGCGCGGGTCTTGAGGGTGTGTTGAACTATCAGCTTCTAAGAAGCAGTGAGCCGTTCGATGATAAGCTGCATGCAGAGCTTACCAACCATAAATATAGGGGAAATTCAGTTGTCACGACACTTGACTATGATATGCAGTCGGCGGCGTATGAGGCTCTTGGAGTGAACAAGGGTGCGGTTGTTGTAATGGACAGGAACGGTGCGGTTCTTGCGATGGTATCAAAACCTGATTTCAACCCTAACACGCTTATGACGGAGGGCACGGATGCCAATGCCGATGCACCTCTTTTGAACAGGGCGGTGGCAGGCTTGTATCCGCCGGGTTCAACATTTAAGACCGTTACACTGCTGTCATATTACAGGGAATGTAATGCGGGTGAAAGGTTTAAGAGCTTTGTGTATGAGTGCAGCGGTGTATTCACAAGGGGCACCCTCTCTGTTGCCTGTGTAGGCCACACTGCGCATGGAAGTGTGGATACCTATGGTGCGTTCGCACACTCATGTAACGGAGCCTTTATCACTATGGGGCTTGACACGGCGGTGGAGACAAGTATTAATACGGCACAGCAGCTCTTATTTAACACGGACATACATTACCATGACAATCTAGGACCTGTGACAAGCCGCTCACAGTATGTGCTTGGCGGGGAATCACCGGAATGGGAGATAATACAGACCAGCTTCGGACAGGGAGCAACGCTCATAACACCGCTTCACAATGCACTTATAATGCAGGCTGTGGCAAATGGCGGCACACTGTATGAGCCTTATATTGTCAAAACCATCTTCGCAAGCGTGGGACAGAGTGACCAGCCCCCTGTGTCCCGGAAGATTGTATATTCGTACGATGGTTCGGATGGGGACGAATACTATGGCAGCATTATGACAGAGGATGAGGCGGACATGCTTTCTGGACATCTTAAGCAGGTGATTGAGGTGAGCTTCCCACATGTATTCTCTGAGGCTCCTTATGAGGCAGCCGGAAAGTCGGGTACAGCGCAGTATGGAACCTCCGGGTATGAACATTCGCTTTTTGCCGGGTACATGCCTTATGATGACCCCGAAATAATAGTCAGCGTTGTGCTTGAGAGCTTCAACGAGGGCGGAACACCGGACAGATATGCGGTGAATGTTGCGAAAGAGATTTTTGATGCGTGGTACAATAAAAATCATTGATATTGTTTGAAAAGTGGTTTATACTATACACAAGTCATATGTGACACACCATAATACAGGAGGGATTGCTGTGATACAGGCAACTAGCTGTGGCGGTGTGGTTATATTCAGAGGAAAGATACTTGTTTTATATAAGAATTTTAAGAACAAGTATGAGGGCTGGGTGCTTCCGAAGGGAACTGTCGAGGAAGGCGAAGATTATAAAGAGACAGCACTTCGTGAAGTGAAGGAAGAAACAGGAGTATCAGCCCAGATTATTAAGTATGTAGGTAAAAGCCAGTACACGTTTTCCGTGCCTTCAGATGTAGTTGATAAGGAAGTTCACTGGTATCTGATGATGGCAGACAGCTACTACAGTAAGCCACAGAAGGAGGAGTTCTTTGAGGACTCAGGATATTACAAGTTCCATGAGGCGTACCATCTTCTCAAGTTTTCCAATGAGAAACAGATTTTAGAGAAGGCGTATGCGGAGTATCTGGAGCTGAGAAAGTCCAATCTGTGGGGAAACAAGAAGTATTATTAGTCATATTCGCCACTTATGATGAGCAGATTCCGCGCGTCGGGAAAGACCTGTGCGCCGGGATAAAAAATAACCGCAGCCCTGATGTGGGGCTGCGGTTGTTTTTTTGTGGTTGGGACAGGGGTCTGGTACGTGTCCCAGAACTGGGACATGTACCAGACCCCTGTCCCAACGCGCATTGGGCAATACATTAAAAAAGCTCTGAACGTCATTAAACCAGACATTCAAAGCTAATATAGGTCATGCGGATGGCGGGAGTCGAACCCGCACGATGTCACCATCGGCAGATTTTGAGTCTGCTGCGTCTGCCATTTCGCCACATCCGCGAACTAGTTCATGATAACAGATATCTGAGAAAAATGCAAATGTTTTTTGCTGAATTATGTAAAAATATTTTCACAGCATTGTCTTTCATTGCCTTTTATTGATTCTTCTATTTACTTTTTGATATTAGTGTCTTAAAATAGAATAGATATATTACAGTTTGCAGTGGGGAGGCAGTTGCCGTGGAGTGCCAGGAGTTCAGAAAAGCTATACCGGAATTCGTGAATATGAGACTTAGATATGACAAGATGGCAGAGTGCCTTTCACATGTTAAGAGTTGTCCGTCATGCCGCGATGAGCTTGAGATTTATTTTATAGTTGAACGTGGAATCAAGGACAATGAGGCTTTTGACGGTCCCTTTGTACTGAAGGATATTGTCAATGAATGTTTTGCGAAGGCACAGCACAGAATAACCAGAGAAAGAAGACATAAAAGAATAATAGAAGTGTTTAAGTTTTTTATATATCTGGTTATATTTATAGGTGTGGTTATGCTTGTAACGTATCTTTTGTAGGAGGAGCTTTTGAATGAAAAAATTAGTTTTGATAGATGGACACAGTATTCTGAACCGTGCATTTTATGGGGTTCCTGAGCTTACCAACTCGGAGGGACTTCATACCAATGCGGTATATGGGTTCCTTAATATTATGTTCAAGATACTTGACGAGGAGAAGCCGGATTATCTTACGGTGGCATTCGATCTCAGTGCTCCTACATTCAGACATAAGATGTATGGTGGGTACAAGGGAACGCGTAAGCCGATGCCGCATGAGCTTGTTGAGCAGGTTCCTCTTATCAAGGAGGCACTTACCGATATGAACGTGTGTGTTGTCACCAAGGAGGGCTATGAGGCGGACGATATACTTGGAACGCTGGCTAAGCGTGCCGAGGCGGAAGGGATGATTGTTTCGGTGGTTTCGGGTGACAGGGATCTGTTACAGCTTGCCACGGACAATATAAAGATCCGTATACCTAAGACAAAGAAGGGGACTACGGAGATTGAGGACTACAATACGGCACAGGTTGTTGAGACCTACGGAGTTACGCCGGTAGAATTTATAGACATGAAGGCACTTATGGGTGATGCCTCCGACAATATTCCGGGGGTTCCGGGCATAGGCGAAAAGACGGCCGGAGCGATAATATCGAAGTACCATAGCATTGAAAATGCCTATGAGCATGTGGAGGAGCTTACACCGAATAAGGCTAAGAATAATCTTAAGGAATACTATGAACAGGCACAGCTAAGCAAGACACTTGCTACCATCAATATCAACACACCGCTTGAATATTCCTTCGAGAATGCAGGACTTTCGGATATGTTTACCAAGGACGCATACCAGCTTTTTAAGAGGCTTGAGTTCAAGTCTATATTGTCGCGCTTTGAGAAGAATGTCGAGAGCTATAATGATGATGAGCTGGAAAAGAGCTTTAAAATCATCGAAGACCTGAGTGACGCGGAGAAGGTATTCACAGCTTTCGGGATGGCGGACAGTGTCGGAATATTCATGGTGCCGGATAAGAATAATGGACTTTTTGCGGTTGCACTTAGCAGAACCGGAGACAGCGGTGATGGCAGAACAGTATACATCCCGGTCGGCGGCTTTATGACGGCGGAATACCTTTCGGACAGGACGGCTAAGCTGGTTCATGTATTACATGAGAATGGAAAAAAGGCCTGCTTTATAAATCTCAAGGAGCAGCTTGATTTTCTGCCGATAGCGGAGAGCGATGGGGCGGAGGATACGGCACTTATGGCTTATCTTTTAAATCCGCTCAAGGATACCTACCAGTATGATGACATTGCAAGGGATTTCCTTGGGATGCTGGTAAAATCAAGAGCCGATATAATGGGTAAGGCATTGTATGAGGAATCTGACAAGGCATATATATGTGCCTGCTATAATGCTTATACTGCCGCAAGGGCATATAAGGTGTTAGAGCAGCGGCTTGAGGATGAGGATATGGCAGGACTCTATGAGAATATAGAGAAGCCTCTTGTATATGCTCTTAAAGAGATGGAGAGCAATGGTATACTTGTCGATAAGGAAGGACTTATCGCGTACGGAGATATGCTGAAGGAGAGGATTGCTGTTGTAGAGAAGGAGGTCTATGAGCTTGCCGGGACTCAGTTTAATATAAATTCACCTAAGCAGCTTGGAGAGGTTCTGTTCGGGCAGATGGGACTTCCGGGCGGTAAGAAGACCAAGACGGGCTATTCCACCTCGGCGGATGCCCTTGAAAAGCTTGCACCGGAACATCCTGTAGTCGGGAAGGTGCTTGAGTACAGACAGCTCACGAAGCTCAACTCAACGTATGCGGATGGCCTTCTGCAGTATATAGGTGAGGATGGCAGAATACATGGAAAATTCAATCAGACTATAACTGCAACAGGAAGAATAAGCAGCACGGAGCCGAATCTTCAGAACATACCTATAAGAATGGAGCTTGGAAGCAGAATAAGACAGGTATTTATTCCTAAGCCGGGATTCGTGTTCTTAGATTCGGACTACTCACAGATTGAGCTTAGAATACTTGCACACATGTCCGAGGACGAGAATCTGATAGCGGCTTACAACAGCGATGAGGATATCCACAGAATAACGGCGTCACAGGTGTTCAACACACCTTTAAATGAGGTAACCAAGACACAGAGAAGCAATGCAAAGGCGGTTAATTTCGGAATTGTGTACGGAATAAGCTCTTTTGGTCTGAGCCAGGATTTAAGTATTTCCAAGAAGGAGGCTGCGAAGTACATTGAGAAATATTTTGAGACATATCCTAAGGTTCATGAATTTCTTAATGGTCTGGTAAGCAGTGCGAAGGAAAAGGGATATTCTGTCACGATGTTTAAGAGAAGAAGACCTATACCGGAGCTTTCGAGCAGTAATTTCATGCAGAGAAGCTTCGGAGAGAGAGTTGCCATGAATGCACCTATTCAGGGAACGGCTGCGGATATTATAAAGCTGGCTATGATAGGAGTGTATCATAAGCTTAAGGAACTGGGGCTTAAGTCTAAGCTTATATTACAGGTTCATGATGAGCTTTTAATAGAGACGGCAAAAGACGAGGTAGATATTGTGAAGAGTATTCTTGATGAGCAGATGAAGAATGCAGCAAGACTTTCTGTTGCGCTTGTTGTGGATACGAATGAGGGAAGCAACTGGTTAGAAGCTCATTAATTGCGAAACGGAGAAAAGGTAATGAGAATTATCGGAGTGACGGGCGGAGTAGGTGCAGGTAAGTCAACTGTACTAAAAATGCTTGAAGACATGGTAAGCTGTATCGTGATAAGAACAGATGAGGTGGCTAAGGAGACGACGATGCCGGGCGGTGAAGCCTATAAGGATATTGTGAAGCTGCTGGGAACCGATATTTTACAGGCGGATGGATGCATAGACAGGAAGAAGATGGCAGCAAGGATTTTTTCGGATAACGTGCTGTGCGCCAAGGTGGATGAGATTATTCATCCGCTTACCAGACAGGAAGTTATAAGAAGGCTGAAGGAAGCGTCCGGTGAAGGTAAATATGACTACGCATTCATTGAGGCAGCACTGCTTATAGAGGCAGGATATGACGATATATGCGAGGAATTCTGGTACATATATGTGCCGGATGGGACGAGGATAGAAAGACTTATGTCTGACAGAGGATATTCAAGAGAAAAATGTATTTCTATAATGAATAACCAGTTATCTGATGAAGAATTCAGGAGGCATTGCAGGTATGTGATTGATAACTCGGAAGATAGCAGCATGACTAGAAAACGGTTGAAAGAGATTCTTTTTGCAACCGAAAACAGGACAGGTGGGGAAAATAATGAGTGATACAATCTTTTGTCCGGATGATTTTGTATTCGGACTGGATATCGGAACCAGAAATGTGGTTGGTACAGTCGGATATATGAAGAATGGACGTTTTCAAGCCGCGGCGATAGTTTCTAAGGAGCATGAGACAAGAGCGATGCTTGACGGACAGATTCATGATATCGGTAAGGTTGGAGATACCATAAGGATGATAAAGCATGAGCTTGAGTCAATGACAGGAAAAAAGCTGAAGGAAGTCTGCATTGCGGCAGCCGGACGAGTGCTCAGGACGGTTATGGTACATGAGGATGTGGAATTTGAGGGAGAGGTTCGTGTCAATGCCGAGAATATCTATTCCTTAGAGCTGATTTCCGTTGAGAAGGCGCATAAGGAATTAAAAGTCAAAGATGAGAAATATAAGTTCTATTGTGTAGGTTATACTCCTGTGAGATATTATCTTAATGACTATGCGATAAACAACCTTGAAGGACATAAGGCGGAGAGGATAGGAATTGATCTTCTTGCCACCTTCCTTCCTGAGGAGGTTGTTGACGGATTGTATGCTGCGGTGGATTATGCAGGACTTACTGTTGCCAATCTGACACTGGAGCCTATTGCTGCTATGAATGTTGCGATACCGGAACAGTACAGGCTGCTCAATATCGCACTTGTGGATGTCGGCGCCGGTACATCCGATATATGCCTTACAAAGGATGGAAGCATTGTGGCGTATGGCATGATTCCGTCTGCCGGGGATGAACTGACAGAGATAATCGCAAAGGAATATCTGGTCGATTTTGCGTCAGCTGAGAAGATTAAGCTGGCGGCAGGAAAGAAGAAGACAATTACCTACAAGGATATTATGGGAATATCTCATAAGCTTGCCCCGACAGATGTTCAGAAGCTTATAGATGAACAACTGACAAGGCTTGCAGATGATGTTGCTGATAAGATATGCGAACTCAATGGTGATAAAGCCGTAAGTGCGGTATTCGTGGTCGGCGGCGGCGGTAAGTTTCCGGGATTTACAGATAAGATCGCAGACAGACTGCAGATTGCAAGAGAGCGTGTTGCAGTCCGCGGCGAAGAGGTTCTTACAAGTATTGATTTTGTAACTAATGAGGTTAAGAAGGATGCGCTGTTGGTTACTCCTATAGGAATATGTATCAATTATTACAACCAGAAGAACAACTTTATTTTTGCGACAGTCAACGGAGAGAGAGTAAAGCTCTATGACAACAATCATCTTTCGATAGTGGATGCGGTTATGCAGTCCGGCATGCCCAACGAGAGTATCTTCCCTAAGAGGGGAAATGAGCTGGTGTTCAATGTGAACGGAAAATCAAGGATTGTCAGAGGTTCGACGGGTGAAGCGGCGGTTATTCTGCTGAACGGACGTGAGAGCAGCATGAATACCAGAATAGCACATAATGACCAGATAGAGATACGCGAATCTACAGCGGGAGAATCAGGACACATAACAGTGGGAGAGCTTGACGAGTTTAAGAGTACGGTTAACTTTATTGTCAATGAAAAGCTCATAGTATGCCCTAAATTTGCGTATGTGGACAATGAGCTTAAGGGTCCGGATTACAGCATCAATCAGGGTGACAATGTTGTCATGGAAAACTATTATACCGTCAAACAGCTGTTTGACTTTATGGATATAGCTACAGATGATAAGAAAATAATGGTCAACAATGAGCCGGCAGCGGATGATACCATTGTCTATGAGAATTTTAATGTCAAATATACAGAGCCTGGGGATGAGCAGTACTTACCGGATCCGGAGGATATAGACAATTCGCTTAAAGCTTCGCAGGATAAGGCAGAATTACCGGGAGAGAATCATACCTCCGGCGGAATAACACAGGAGAAGCCGCAGGAGACAGGAGAAGCGGCTTTTGACGAGCCGAAAACGATAGTTGTGACGGTAAATGATTCTTCTGTGGAGATGACGGGAAAGAGCGGTTATACATTCGTTGATATTTTTGATTTTTATCCATTTGATCTTAAAACAGCCGGAGGTACAGAGCTTGTTACAAGGGTAAATGGTGAAAAGGCGGCATTCAATGCACCGTTAGCGGCAGGAGATAAAATAGAATTGTATTGGAGATAATGGGCAAATGTACAAAAAGGATGAATTGGTTGGACTCGAAAAGAATTTTGCGGCCAGACATTTTCCGGCGGTGGTACTTTTAATTATTTATCTTGTTGTGGAGACCTTCCAGAGCTTTTCAGTAGGAGCACCGGCATTTATAAGAGCTGCCATCGTATGTATGGTGCTGGCATTGGAGCAGGCATTCAGAACTTCGGATTTTTTTAATAGTCCTAGGTTTATTTTTATCATGAAATATATACAGCTCATGATAATGGCTGCTTTTATAATGGATGACGGATACCGGAATTATGAATATATAATATATTTTCTCATTTATATGTGTATAGCATTGGAACAGGGGATATTCTTTGATTTATCGGATGGCGGTGTTGTGTTTCTGCATTCCATGCTTATGAATATACCGGTTCTGATATGGACAATCGTGTATATGATTACGAATCGTTCGCTTACATATGTCATTACATCAGCTGTGATGATTACTTCGTTCATAATTACCATGTATTCGGTACTTTCATATATCGGCAGCAGATATGAGCATTTTGAAAATGCCGTTCTGGCGAAGGACAGGATGCTTGATAAAGCAATGTATACCAACAGGGAGATGCTTGAAAAGCAGGAAAAGCTGTACTATGTAAATGAACAGCTCGCTCTTAAAAGAATTGAGCTTGAGAGTGCGAACAGTAAGATAAATGCCAATATACTTGAAATGCATTTCCAGAATGAGATGCTTCATTACTTCACAGAGGCATTCGATATAGTTAAGATCAATGATTACTTTGCAGGTAAGCTTATAAGCGATATCGGAATAAGGACTGCAGGCTTACTAAAGACAGCGGTAAACGGTGAAAGAAGCATATATGAGGATTATAAGAAGAATAATCCCATGTATGATATAAGTGCCAGATATAAGCTGTTTGGCGATATAAATGAGGCTGCGGCTGACGTGCTTTATGATATGTTTACCTGTGATGAGTTTATGAAAAGGCTTGAGGATGGGCATATCTTTATATGCGAAAATGTGAAACACACAGAGTACGAAGGGTTAAAAAGTTATCATATTCTTTCTTTTGCAGCCAAGCTTCTGCTTGTTGATGGAAGGTGTGCCGGGGTATACATACTGTGTCATAATGAACAGGATTTCTTCATGCACAGGGAAACCTTCTTCGACAATATCTTAGCTGAGCTTCAGGTAGGGCTTAACAATGCGTTCCTCTATTCACAGTTCGAGAATTTCGCAAAGAGGGATGGCTTGACAGGTTTATATAACAGACGTGTATTGAACAAGTTCATGGAGAAGTACAGACATCCTGATGCGGAGCTTTTAAAACAGACGGTGTATGCTGCGATGTTTGATATAGATAATTTTAAATCAATTAATGATAAGTATGGACACCTTTTTGGCGATGCGGCTATCATCGCGGTTGCCCAGACTATACAGAGAATTGCAGACGAGCATGGTGGCTCAAGCTACAGATATGGAGGAGAGGAGTTCGTAGTTCTGTTTATCGACAAGACGCTTGAAGAGGTTGTGAGCGTTGTTGAGAGTATACACAAGGCGATAAGGGAGAGGGAAATATCCTTTGGCGGGTATTCAATCTATATCAATACAAGCGCAGGCGTGAGTGCATATCCTGAGCTATGCCATGACCCTGCCTTGGTAATAGATAATGCCGATAAGGCGATGTATATTTCAAAAACAACAGGAAAGGGCAAAATAACCATTGACGGAACAAGCCCTAACATATAACATAAGAAGCAAAAAATGATTATGGAAATGGAGACATAGATGAGAGTAATGAGTATTGCCAGTGGAAGCAGTGGCAATTGTATATATGTGGGAGATGACAATACACATATTCTTATAGATACAGGAATCAGTAAGAAGAGGGTCGAGGAGGGGCTTAGGCTGCTTGATTTGTCAATTAAGGATATTGACGGTATTCTGGTAACACATGAACATTCGGACCATATTTCAGGTCTTGGAGTTGTTGAGAGAGCAGGCGCAACACCTATATATGCTACATGGGGAACCTTGCAGGGAATTAAAAACACTAATCTGGGGAAGCTGCCGGAGGGGATTTTTAATACGGTTGAATGTGATAGTCAGTTCAATATCGGCACACTTAAGGTTAGACCAGTAGCTACTTCACATGACGCACTATGCCCATGTGCATTTCGTGTAGAGTCCGATGACAAGGCATTCGGTCTGGTGACAGACCTTGGAGTGTATGATGATTACATAGTGGACAGCTTTTCAGGTGTCAACTGTATGCTTCTTGAAGCTAATCACGATATAAGAATGCTTGAAACAGGACCATATCCGTACACTCTGAAAAGAAGAATATTAGGGGAAAAAGGGCACCTGTCGAATGAGGCGGCAGGACAGCTTGTTGACAGGCTGCTGGGAAACAATGTCCAGGAGATTTTGTTAGGGCACCTCAGCAAAGAAAACAATTATCCGGAACTGGCTTATGAGACAGTCCGTACAGAGATTGATATGAGCTTTAGTGAGTACCATGCCTCAGACTTCAAGATAGAGGTTGCGGGACGTGACAAGCCGAGCCGTATCATTACACTGTAATTTATAAGAGAATATTTTCTCACGGATTAATTGCATCCGGGGAATGTTCATAAATATAAAACTTAAAACAGAAAGGGATAACACCATGAACAAGACAATTATTACTGTAGTAGGCAAGGACACTGTAGGAATCATCGCTAAGGTATGTACATACCTTGCAGATAATGGAGTAAATATTCTCGATATTTCCCAGACGATTGTTCAGGAATATTTTAACATGATGATGATTGTTGATATGCAGAAGGCAGCAAAGCCATTTGCCGAGATTACAGAGGACCTTGACAAGCTTGGTGAGGAAATAGGTGTTAAGATAAAGTGCCAGCACGAGGAGATATTTACAAAAATGCACAGAATCTAAGGATTCATAATATCAAATTGCGAGGAGAAGTTCTATGATTAACATTTTTGAAGTAAACGAGACTAATAAGATGATTGAGCAGGAGAACCTTGATGTGCGTACCATCACACTCGGTATTAACCTGTTAGATTGTGCGGATGCAGACCTTTCTGTGACTAATGAAAAGATATATAATAAGATAACAACTGTTGCAAAAGACCTTGTGAAGGTCGGAAAGGAGATAGAGAGGGACTTCGGTATTCCTATTGTAAACAAGAGAATATCCATAACACCTATCGCCCTTGTGGGTGCAGCATGCTGTAAGACACCGGAGGATTATGTGACTATAGCAAAGACGCTTGATAAGGCTGCACATGAGGTCGGCGTCAATTTTATCGGCGGATATTCGGCTATTGTAAGCAAAGGCATGACCAAGAGCGATGAGCTTCTTATACGTTCGATTCCGCAGGCGCTTGCCTCTACAGAGCTTATATGCAGTTCGGTGAATGTCGGTTCAACAAAGACAGGTATCAATATGGATGCTGTCCGCCTTATGGGTGAGATAGTTAAGGAGACAGCAGAAGCCACCAGGGATAAGGATTCACTTGGCTGTGCCAAGCTGGTTGTGCTCTGCAATGCGCCGGATGATAATCCGTTCATGGCAGGAGCGTTCCATGGTGTATCCGAGGATGATGCGATAATCAACGTAGGTGTCAGCGGACCGGGTGTTGTGAAGCATGTGCTTGAGCAGGTAAGAGGAGAGAGCTTCGAGGTTCTCTGCGAGACAATCAAAAAGACAGCATTCAAGATTACGAGAGTAGGACAGCTTGTTGCACAGGAGGCATCCAAACGCCTTGGGATTCCTTTCGGAATCATCGACCTGTCACTTGCACCTACACCGGCAATAGGTGATTCGGTTGCTGATATCCTTCAGGAGATAGGACTTGAGAGAGCGGGCGCACCGGGTACCACAGCGGCACTGGCTCTTTTAAATGACCAGGTAAAGAAGGGCGGCGTTATGGCTTCATCCTATGTCGGCGGTCTGAGCGGCGCATTCATACCGGTGAGTGAGGATCAGGGAATGATTGATTCGGTGCTTGCAGGTGCGCTCACCATAGAGAAGCTTGAGGCGATGACCTGTGTATGCTCAGTCGGACTTGATATGATAGCTGTTCCGGGAGATACCAAGGCAAGTACAATATCCGGAATTATAGCAGATGAAGCTGCTATAGGAATGGTTAATCAGAAGACCACGGCAGTGCGTATTATTCCTGTTATCGGAAAAGGTGTGGGTGAGACTGTTGAGTTTGGTGGTCTTTTAGGATATGCACCGATTATGCCGGTTAACTCGTTCGACTGTTCAGCATTTGTCGGACGTGCTGGAAGAATACCTGCACCTATACACAGCTTCAAGAATTAAGCTGCTGAAATAAACAGATAAAATATGGGGATATTAAAAACGGAAATACTGCCCCTGTTGGCACTGAGGTAAGACATGAATTCTAAAGAAATTGCAGAAATTAAAAAGACATTTAAAGAGGATAGAAGCTCGATTTCCCGTATATGTGGCTGCTATGTTGATGGCGAGAAGAATAAGGTGACGGAATTTAAGGAGGCATTCCTTGCCCTTCCGGAGGAGGATTTGTTCAAGTACTTTTCGATATTCAGGAAGAGTCTTTCGGGAAGCCTTGGAAAGAATCTCCTCAATATGGAATTTCCGCTTGAGGAGGAGCTTGAAGGTGAGAAGTATGCTCTCCTGATGAAGCTTCGTGAGACGGAGCTTAAGGATGAAGAGGTGTTACATGCCTTCTATGACCGTGTTATAGAGAACTATGACACAGTGGACAATTACCTTATACTGCTCATACATCAGGCGTACGATATTCCGGGAAAGACTTCAGACAATATAGAGATGGAGGACGCTTCCGATGAGGTGTTCTCCCACATACTCTGCTGTATCTGCCCGGTATCACTCACGAAGGCAGGGCTTTCATACTTTGCCTCGGAGGGCTGCTTCAGAAATAGAGTGAGGGACTGGGTTGTCGATATGCCGAGCATAGGCTTCCTGTTCCCGGCATTCAATGACAGAAGTACAGATTTACACAGCCTTCTGTACTATACGGCAAAGCCTGATGAGTTAAGGCTTGATTTTGCCGAGCCGGTGCTTGGGTGCAATATTCCTATGTCGGCGGGAAATCAGAGAGATACCTTTAACGGCGTTATCGAGGAAGCACTTGGTGAGAAGTGTGACTTCGAGGTGGTCAAGAACATCCACGAGATAATCAACAATAAGATTGAGGAGACGAAGGAGGAGCCTGAACCATTAGAGCTTAACAAGCATGAGGTGAAGCAGATTCTTTCAGACAGTGGTGTGGAAAATGAGCTTCTCGAGCGCTTTGACAGGTGCTATGACAGTCAGGCAGGTGAACAGACGCCTCTTCAGGCGACGAACATTGTTGAGACGAGAAAGTTCGAGATAAAGTCTCCTGCGGTTGTGGTAAAGGTCAAGCCGGACAGGACGGATCTTGTCGATACGAGAATTATTGACGGAATACCGTACCTTACAATCAGAATTGAGGACATGGTTGAGGTGAACGGAATACCGGTTAATTTTCCGGGAGTGCCGGTAACGCGTGCATATGATGGGGACGGTGCGGCAGAGGAGAACATAGAGACAGAATAAAAGGCTTGCTGAGAGACTGCGACGAATAAAAAGAGCATACAGTGGAACTCTATCTATAGAAGTGAAATATATTTTCAAAGCTATATGAAAGAGAGGGACACAGTATGGACAATGATGGAATGCCAATGGAAGGGATGGTCGGAATAGGCGGCTATCCCTTCGGCTTTATGGAAGCGCTTGCCATGGACGAGCGCCTGATGACAGGTTATGCCGGACTCACCGAGGCGCAGAAGGAGGACCTTATATTCAGATATAGGGACGCCGGGACTGAGGACGCAAGGCGTGAGCTTCTAAAGATGATTATGCCGGGGAATGAGTGATTCTTGCAACACCGGATCTATATTCGTCGGGCATTGTGTACCCGAACTTGTCCGCAACGATAGAGGAATATATATCAGAAGCAAGAATATCATAGTGCATAACCGACTGTGCATTTTCATCCAATAGAGGCATGGATTTGCCAAGGCTGTTGATAAGAATTGTATCACAGCCTTTTTTTATTGCACCGATAAAGGTCTGCCCTGATGGCGACAGTGCCAGTATGCGCGCATAAGGAGAGTACCCCTTACGAAGATAATTTACTGCGATCCGGCAGGCTTCATCGGTGTATCCGGTGAGAAGATGGAGCATGGCGCGCTTAATGCGTGCTGCGGTCATTTCTTTTGTCTTAATGCGCAGAATAAAATCCTCATAGCTGCCGCTGAACAGAGAAGTACCTTCTTTGTCAAGCAGCCGCTGTATACGGTTTGAAAGTGCCGGGGTGAAGTCACAGAAATCCTCAAGGTGGCTGCGGTTCATAAGGATGGCATAGCGGATGAGTGTAAACATATCGTCATTAAAGACAGGAAATATTCTGTTATAGCCGGACAAAGCAGAATGGGCACTTGCGGCAGGAAGAGTCTCTGACATAAAAGCTTCAAGCTCCGGCGGTATGCTGTTATTTGATAAAAAATGACCTGATTTTATAATGCTTTCGGTATTTGTTCTAAATGCGGAGGCGGATATATGCCCGCCTGCTTTAGAGTAATTTATGTCATTGTAGCCTAAGCCTGAACGCTGTACTGCTACAGGCTGTATGTCCGAGGATATTTTTTTAATGGCTTTTATATACTCTATTGCAAGAGTATTATTGGGAGTGAAGATTGCGTTGGTACCGCTGCAGGCTGAATATGCCTGTCCTAATGCTGCCGGAAATGACATCCCTGATGTGAGGCAGGAATTCAGGACTGCTTTAAATTCCGGAGGCTCTTTTATAAGCAGTTCTGCTGCAGCTGAAAGAGCAGATATATCGCTGCTTTCAGTTCCAAACACAAGAAAATCTATTTTTTTAAGGGAATTGAGCAGGGCTATTGCACCGGCTGCGAAAAACTCCGCACTTGATGTCGCATACACAAACGGAAGCTCGAAAACTATGTCAGCTCCACAATCTATTGCGGCAGCAGCACGGGCATGCTTAGGGGCGATAGCTATATCGCCGCGCTGTGTAAAGCCTCCGCTGAGCACTACAACAATACAATCGGCACAGGTTATGCGCCTTGCCTCTTTTATTATATATTCATGACCTGAGTGAAGCGGATTAAATTCCGCAATAATAGCTGTTGTAATCATATTTTATCCACATTTTGTTCCTTTATATATGAATGATTTTGCAAATACACAAAATTACTTTTATATTATATCCTAAATGCCGGGAAAAGTAAAATCCGGTTGAAAAAGTTGTGATTTTTTACATCTGGATTATGCAGAAAAATAATATTGCTTATTGTTTTTTATATGGTAGAATATATATGATTCGGGTGCAATTATAAGAACACCCCTGGGAAATGAGGATTGATATGGAAAATAAAAAATTAAATGTAAAGATGATATATACAGTTATAGGAATAGCGTCATTGACAGCTGCGTTTGTATGTGTGGTGGTGCTTGCCGTGAAGCAGTATAGATTATGGAAATCCGGGCAGATGTATGAAAAACTTGCCGAAAGCACCACTGTGCCGTCAACGACAATGCCTTTAGAAGGTGATATGGATGAGGGTACAACACAGGAGCTTGAAGGGTATAAAAGAGAAGCTGCGAGATTGATTACGAAATATGGTATAGATGTACCTGAAAAAAATATTGATTTTGATAAATTACATAATGAGATATCTGAGGATATATATGCATGGATATATATACCGAATACACATATTGATTATCCTGTATTTCAGCACCCTGCTGACAACAGTTATTATCTGGAACATAACATTGACGGAAGCGAGGGCTATCCGGGATGTATATATACTGAGAATTATAATGCCAAGGATTTTTCAGATCCGCATACGGTTATATATGGTCACAATATGCGTGATACAACAATGTTTTCGGATCTGCATCTGTATGAGGATGAGGAATTCTTTGAAAACAACAGATACGTGTATATATATACGGAGGATATGGTATATGTTTACAAGATATTTGCGGCATATCAGACAAATAATGCCCACCAGCTTTTGAACTATGATTTTTCACAGAAGGAAACAGTTAAAATGTATCTCGAGAATACTGCTATGCGTATGCAGGAGCCTATGGTATATGATGATACAACTGTTTTTTCAGGGGATGACCAGATATTGACGCTGTCCACATGTGTAATGACAGAAAGGCAGTTCCATTTAAGATATATTGTTCAATCGTTGAGATTAAAGTAAAATTGTATTTAATTTAAAACATGTACGTTTTGACTTGATTTTGCAAAAATATTCTTGTATACAATAAACATAAGGAGTATAATGATACTATCAATGGACTTTTAAGATGAAGTCGAATTATATACTGAAAGGAGTCATTTTATTATGGCATTTATTGATGAGATTAAGAAAAGGGCAAGAGCAGTGAAGAAGACAATTGTACTTCCTGAGTCAATGGACAGAAGAACATGGGAAGCAGTTGAGACAGTTCTTAAGGAAGATATCGCTAATGTAGTAGTACTTGGTACACCTGAGGAGGTTGAGGCTAACAGCAAGGGTCTTGAGGTATCAGGCGCTACAGTTATCAACCCTAATACTTCCGATAAGCTTGATGAGTATGTTGATGCTTTAGTTGAACTCAGAAAGAACAAGGGTATGACTCCTGAGGAAGCCAGAAGACTTCTCACTACGGATTATATGTTCTATGCCTGCATGATGTTAAAGAGCGGTGCGGCAGATGGCATTGTATCAGGTGCATGCCATTCTACAGCTAACACATTAAGACCTGCTCTTCAGATAGTTAAGACTAAGCCGGGTTCTAAGATTGCTTCTGCGTTCTTTGTAATTGATGTTCCTAACTGTGAGTATGGTGAGAATGGTACATTCGTATTCGGCGACTGCGGTCTTAACCAGAATCCTAATCCTGAGGAGCTTGCGGTTATCGCTGTTTCCTCAGCAGAGAGCTTCAGGTTCTTAGTAGGCGCAGAGCCTAAGGTTGCCATGCTCAGCCACTCCTCAAAGGGCAGCGCTAAGCATGCTGATGTTGACAAGGTAGTAGAGGCTACGAGAATTGCTAAGGAGCTTGCTCCTGAGCTTAAGCTTGACGGAGAGCTTCAGACAGATGCAGCTATGGTTCCATCTGTTGGTGCTTCCAAGGCTCCTGGCAGCGAGGTTGCAGGACATGCTAACGTCCTCATCTTCCCTGATCTTGATGCAGGTAACATCGGCTACAAGCTTGTTCAGAGACTTGCTAAGGCAGAGGCTTATGGCCCTATGCTTCAGGGCATTGCTAAGCCGGTTAACGATCTTTCAAGAGGCTGTTCAGCAAGCGACATCGTTGGTGTTGTAGCTATCACAGCTGTACAGGCTCAGATGCAGTAATATTCTATAGATATTTACACACAATACATATATAGGTAATTGCCGTTTTGGCGGCAGTTACCTATAACTATGCTATAGACCTGCCGCTTTTTGAAGGTATTTGCAGCAATAGAGCGGTGTGAAAGCGGAATATTAAATAAGATAATATATTTGGAGGAATTAATAATGAAGATTTTAGTAATCAACTGCGGAAGCTCATCATTAAAGTACCAGTTATTCGATATGGCTGATGAGTCAGTTATGGCAAAGGGTCTCTGCGAGAGAATCGGTATTGAGGGCTCTAAGCTCACACATAAGCCTACGGGCAAGGAGAGCTGTGTTATTGAGAAGCCTATGCCGGATCACAAGGTAGCAGTTAACCTTGTTCTTGAGATGCTTATTGACAAGACTTACGGCGTTATCTCAGATGTTAAGGAAATCTCCGCTGTAGGACACAGAGTACTTCATGCAGGACAGAAGTACTGCACATCCGTAATTGTAAACGATGATGTAAAGTCAGTTATCCGTGAGTGCTTCGACCTTGGACCATTACATAACCCTGCCAACCTTATCGGTATTGAGGCAGTTGAAGCAGCTATGCCTGGCACACCTAATGTTGCTGTATGGGATACCGCATTCCATCAGACAATGCCTGAGAAGGCTTATATGTATGCTATTCCTCATGAGTACTATGAGAAGTACGGCATTCGTAAGTATGGCTTCCACGGTACAAGCCACGCATTCGTATCTAAGAGAGCAATCGAGTTCGGCAAGCTTGACCCTGACAATTCAAAGGTTATCGTATGCCATCTCGGAAACGGTGGTTCACTCTCCGCTGTTGTCAATGGCAAGTGCATAGATACAAGCATGGGTCTTACACCGCTTGAGGGTCTTATCATGGGAACAAGAAGCGGTGATATCGATCCTTCTGTTATCCAGTTCATCGCCAACAAGGAGGGCAAGGATATCAATGAGATGATAACAATGCTCAACAAGAAGTCAGGTGTTCTTGGCATGAGCGGTGTTTCAAGCGATTTCCGTGATGTTCAGAAGGCTGCCGATGAGGGCAATCACAATGCTGAGGTAGCTCTTGAGGCATTCAAGTACAGAGTGGTTAAGTATATCGGTGCTTATACAGCAGCTATGGACGGCGTTGATGCCATCGTATTCACAGCAGGTGTAGGTGAGAACGATAAGAGAACAAGAAAGGATATCTGCAGTGCTCTTACATTCCTTGGAATCAAGATTGACGATACAGCCAATGACAAGAGAGGTGAGGAGGTAGTTATATCTACTCCTGATTCTAAGGTCAAGGTTATGGTAATCCCTACTAACGAGGAGCTTAAGATTGCCCAGGAGACATTGGAGTTAGTCAGATAATTAAAATGTAAATAAAAAATAGTTGACAAATCTTTACACAGTGGATATAATAATCTGCGTGTGATTAAAAGAAGAGGTTTTTATGCTGATTGATTTGTACGGAGTTCTTTCTCACGAAGGAGAAGTTAAGAGACTTGCAGCACCTATAGAAGCTGAGAGCTTTGTCTCGAAGCTTGGTGATTTTGCATTTGTAAAGAAACAGGATATTGAGCTTGCCTTTACTAATGTTGGCGGGAAGAAGATAGAGGTCGCTTCACATCTTGATGTGACACTGGATATTCCATGCGACAGGTGCTTAACGGATGTTCCTTGGCAGATATCGGTAGATTCTACCAGAACACTTAATTTTGGTGAAGAGTCACCGGATGCAGATGAGACATTGAAGGACATGCCTTTTATGGATGGCACGGAATTTGATGTTGAGAAGTATGCATATAGTGAGATTTTAGAGAATTTTCCGATGAAGGTTCTGTGTAAAACAGACTGCAAGGGAATCTGTAACGTATGCGGCATGAATCTTAATCATGGCTCGTGTGAATGTGACAGACAGGTGTTAGATCCTAGAATGTCCAAGATACGCGATATATTTCAACAGTTTAACCAATAGAACTGCTTTGTAAGGAGGTGTAACAGATGTCAATTTGTCCAAAGAATAAGTCTTCTAAGGCTAGAAGAGATAAGAGAAGAGCGAACTGGAAGATGAGCGCTCCTAACTTAGTAAAGTGCAGCAAGTGCGGTGAGTTAATGATGCCTCACAGAGTTTGCAAGAACTGTGGTTCTTACAATAAGAAGGAAGTTATCTCTGTTGCTGAATAATTTAAGTTTATAATGCGATGATATAAGCAGGAAGCGAAGCGGATTGCGAATATTATTGATGGGAAAGACGCCTTTATGGTGTCTTTCTTTTTTGCCATCAATGCGTGGCTTGTTATGATGAAAAAAGGTATTGATTTCTGAAATACAATCTTGTATTATGTATGAAGTGGTTGTCATAGTATGGAAGAGGAGAATATTTATGCAGGAAAAAGTTATAGTAGCTGTTGATGCCATGGGCGGAGATAATGCTCCGGCAGAGATTGTTAAGGGTGTTGTCGATGCGGTTTCACAGAGTGAAAATGTGATTGTGAAGCTTGTGGGTCAGGAGAATGTTGTTTCGGAAGAGCTTAAGAAATATACATACAGAGAGAGCGCTATTGAGATTGTCAATGCCACGGAAGTGATTGAGACCGGAGAACCACCGGTTATGGCTATACGCCGCAAGAAGGATTCATCAATTGTGGTTGGACTTAACCTCGTCAAGAAGGGTGAAGCTGATGCGTTCGTATCGGCAGGAAGCTCAGGTGCTATCTTAGTCGGAGGCCAGCTTATAGTCGGCAGAATAAGGGGCGTTGACAGACCACCTTTTGCACCACTCATACCTACCAGGAAGGGTGTTTCACTCTTAGTTGACTGCGGAGCGAATGTGGATGCAAGACCTGCACATCTTCTTCAGTTTGCCAAGATGGGTTCCATATATATGGAATATGTTCTTGGCGTCAAGAATCCTAAGGTTGCGATCGTGAATATCGGTGCAGAGGAGGAGAAGGGCAACCAGCTTGTAAAGGATACCTATCCATTGCTCAAGGAATGTAAGGAGATTAACTTTGTCGGGAGTGTTGAGGCACGAGATATTCCGGAGGGGGATGTCGATGTCATAGTTACAGAAGCATTTGTAGGCAATGTAATACTCAAGCTCTATGAGGGCATGGGAAGTACTCTTATAGGCATGATAAAGGCAGGCATGATGACCAGTCTCAGAAGTAAGATTGGTGCGCTGCTTGTCAAGCCGGCACTCAAGAAGACACTCAGGAAGTTCGATGCCACCGAGTATGGCGGAGCACCGATGATAGGTCTTAATGGTCTTGTGGTAAAGACACATGGCAATGCCAAGGCTAAAGAGGTGTGTAATTCCATCCTTCAGTGTATGACATTTAAGGAACAGGGAATTAACGATAAAATCAAGGCGTCCATTGCAGCAGAGCAGGCGGACGAACAGTAAATTAAGAATTTTTTAGAAAAGGAAGGAAGTATTTAGAAATGGAATTTGAAAAGTTACAGTCAATTATTGCAGAGGTTTTAAACATTGATGCCGATGAGGTTACAATGGACAAGACATTCGTTGATGACCTCGGAGCAGATTCACTCGATGTATTCCAGATTATTATGGGTATTGAGGAGGAGTTTGATATTGAGATTCCTAATGATGCTGCCGAGAATATTTCAACCGTAGCAGATGCTGTAGATGCAATAAAGAATGCACTTAACTAATTAAAACAGGATGTATTTATTCGTTGACAATAACGAGAGCATATAATTAAGAAAAAGCCCATCATAGGTGGGCTCTTTTTCTTAATGGACTGAGAATTATAAAATACATATAATATGGAGGTGCGTGAAGTAAAATCATGACTGATACACAGTTGGAAAAATTTGAAAAAATTATAGGCTATGAGTTCAGGAATAAGAGACTGCTTGAGAGAGCACTCACACACAGCTCATACTGTAATGAAATTAAGAGACTTAAGAATCAGAGCAATGAGCGCCTTGAGTTCTTAGGTGATGCGGTACTCGAAGTTACCGTAAGCGACTATCTTTTTGAAAAATATCCTGATAAAACAGAGGGAGAGCTAACCAAGCTTCGTGCAAGCATTGTGTGTGAGCCGACGCTTGCACTGTGCAGCAGACAGATAAAGCTTGGGGAGTGGATTCTTTTAAGCAAGGGCGAGGAACACACCGGTGGAAGGAACAGAGACTCAATCACATCTGATGCCATGGAGGCAGTGATTGGAGCTATATACCGCGATGGCGGCTTTGAACCGGCACAGGACTATATCAGAAGATTCATTCTTGAGGATATAGACAACAAGAAGCTGTTCTATGACAGCAAGACAATATTACAGGAGCTTCTTCAAAAGGATAGTGGTTTTGAACCGGAGTATGAGATTACCGGTGAGAGTGGACCTGATCATGACAAGCATTTCACAGCCGTTGTAAAGTGTGATGGCACAGTGATAGGTGATGGCGAGGGCCATACAAAGAAGGCGGCACAGCAGGCAGCGGCATACAATGCAATATTGAAGATGAGACAGAACAGGAAATAGGTATGTATTTAAAATCCATAGAGGTACAAGGCTTTAAATCCTTTGCCAACAGATTAGTATTTGAGTTTCACAACGGAATAACAGGTATTGTGGGACCTAACGGAAGTGGTAAGAGCAATATTGGTGATGCTGTACGCTGGGTTCTGGGTGAACAGAGTGCGAAACAGCTTCGAGGCGGTAAGATGGAGGATGTTATTTTTGCCGGTACGGAGCTTCGCAAGCCTGTAAGTTATGCCTCAGTTGCCATCACGATTGATAATTCCGACCACGCTCTTCCGATTGATTTTGCTCAGGTTACAATCACAAGAAAGGTTTTTCGTTCAGGGGAGAGCGAATACCTTATGAATGGCTCAGCATGCAGGCTCAGGGATATCAATGAGCTTTTTTATGATACCGGAATCGGCAAGGAAGGCTATTCTATTATCGGACAGGGTCAGATTGACAGAATTTTAAGCGGAAAGCCTGAGGAGAGAAGAGAGCTTTTTGATGAAGCGGCAGGTATCGTAAAATTTAAGAGACGTAAGGCAGCAGCACAGAAGAAGCTTGATGACGAGAGCAATAACCTTGTGCGTGTCAATGATATACTGGCTGAGCTTGAAAAACAGGTAGGACCACTTGAACATCAGGCAGAGAAAGCCAAGGAGTACCTTAAGCTCAAGGAAGAGCTTAAGAAGAATGATGTTAATCTGTTTCTCACGGAAGCAGACGAATTCAAGGCGGAGCTTGAAAAATTCAATGAGGCGTTCAGCGTTGCGGATTCTGAGTTGAAGGCTGCCAAGGCTGAGTTTGAAAAGTCAGGAACAGAGTATGAAGCGAATGAGGAAAAGCTTGGGGATCTCAACCGCACCATTGAGGAAAACAGCAGCATTGCAAAGCAGGCTGAGATTGATAAAAACAGGCTTTCAAGCCAGATAGACCTTTTAAATGAGCAGATTAAGTCGGTGCTTGCCAGTGATGAACAGTTCAACAAGCGACTTGATTCCATAAAGGAACGTCTTTTAGACTATGACGAAGAGAAGAAGCGTCTTATATCAGACCGTTTCAAGCTTACAGACCGTCTTGATGACATGAGGGCTGACTGCAATGAGGTCGATGCGCAGGTAAAGAACTTAAATGACGGCATAAAGGAGTTAGAGGACACCGTCGAGAACTGTAAGGACGATGTTATCGACAACCTCAATGAGCGAGGACAGATAAAAGCTAAGCTCCAGAAGAATGTGACACTTCTTGAACAGGTCAATATCCGTAAGTCGGAGCTCACAAGGCAGCTTATTAACTGCAAGAGTGAGGAGGATACCCAGAGGCAGAGCCTTGATCTGCTGCAGAGGGACTTAGATGATATCCGCAAGGAGCTTGCCACACTGGGCGGAACTCTTTCCGACAGGGAGAAAGGGCAGCTTGCAGCGCGTGACATGATAAATAAGCTGAACAATGATATAAGCGGACTGAGCCGTGTCGTTATGGGTGAGTCTTCAAGGCTCGAATCCCTTAAGAACATTACCGAGAGATATGATGGCTACGGAAACAGCATCAGGAAGGTGATGGAGCAGAAGGACAGGTATAAGGGCATTGTCGGTGTTGTAGCAGATATCATTAAGACAAAAAAGCAGTATGAGACCGCCATAGAGACAGCGTTAGGCGGAACTATCCAGAATATTGTAACTGACAATGAGGAGACGGCAAAGGGCCTTATTGCTTTTTTGAAGCAGAATAAGTTCGGACGCGCTACATTTCTTCCGCTCTCGGCTATAAGCGGCAGGGATATAAGGGTGGATTCGTCGCTGACCAGGGAGAATGGTGCAGTAGGCTTTGCCAATCAGCTTGTGGAATGTGACAGTGAATTTACAGAGCTTGCACGGTATCTTCTTGGAAGAATACTGGTCGTCGACAATATAGACAATGCTCTTGCCATAGCAAGGCGGCATAACCATTCACTCAGGATAGTAACTCTTGAGGGAGATATGTTAAGTCCGGGAGGTTCCATGTCCGGTGGTGCGTTTAAGAACAGCAGCAATCTTCTTGGACGCCGAAGAGAGATAGAGGAGCTGGAGGCTTCCGTTTCGGTAAAGGAGGCAGAACTTAAAAAGAGTGAGGAACAGCTTACAGCCGCAAGAGAGCAGCTTGGCGCATTACGGACAGAAATCGAGCAGATAAAGGCGGCAATACAGGATAAGCAGCTGGCAGAGAATACAGCTGCAATGAATCTTGATACGGCTTCTAAAAAACAGGAAGAATTAAACCGTGCCTACACAAACAGTAAGCGTGAATCCGATGAGATTGAGAATACGGTAACCCGGATAAATGCGGAGATTGATGCATGCAAGGTGGCACTTTCAGAGTCTGAGCGGATTGACAGGGAGTTAAATGAGAAGATAAGTTCATGCAATGCAGCAATCGAGAACCATAAAGCCGAGCTTGCGGACAAGCAGAAATCAGCCGAACAGCTCCACATCGAGCTTTCCAATTTTTCACAGCAGGATAATTATGCTGAGGAGAACATAAAGAGAGTGTTAAGGGAAATATCGAGGCTCAATGCCGAAGCTGATGAGATTAAGGACAGCTTAGGCTCTGCGGGAGATGAGATAAACGAAAAGAAAGAAAATATCGCAAAGATAAATGAGGCGATAATGCGTGCAGAAGCTCGGATTGCCGAATATGCGGATATCACGGCAAAGGAGCGCGAGGACAGGGACAAGGTTCAGGAGAAGCAGCGTGAGCTTTTCAATAAGCGTGAACAGATTTCGGAGCGTATCAACACGCTTGACAAGGAATGCATGCGAATAACAGGCAGGATTGAGAAGATTGAGTCGGTGCGTGATGAGAGAATTGATTACATGTGGAATGAGTACGAGCTTACTCTTATTCGCGCCGCTGAGCTTAGAGATGAAAACTTAACAAATTCAGATGAGCTTAAAAAGAATATAAATGTATTGAAATCGGATATCCGAAGGTTAGGCGATGTCAATGTCAATGCGATTGAGGATTATAAGGAAGTATCTGAAAGATATACGTTTTTAAAGACACAGCATGACGATCTTATAACGGCACGGGATACGCTCATCAAGGTTATTGAAGAGCTTGATACCGGAATGAGAAACCAGTTTATTGAAAAGTTTCAGGAGATTAAGGTTGAGTTTGATAAGGTGTTCAAAGAATTGTTCGGTGGAGGAAGGGGCACACTCGAGCTTGAGGAGGATGTAGATATTCTTGAAGCCGGAATCAGAATTATTTCACAGCCGCCGGGAAAGAAGCTCCAGAACATGATGCAGCTATCCGGTGGTGAGAAGGCACTCACGGCTATCTCGCTTCTCTTTGCAATCCAGAATCTTAAGCCGTCACCGTTCTGTCTTCTCGATGAGATTGAGGCGGCACTTGATGATTCTAATGTGGACAGATATGCGAAGTATCTGCACAAGCTGACAAAGAACACACAGTTCATAGTAATCACGCACAGACGCGGAACCATGGCTGCTGCGGACAGACTGTACGGCATAACAATGCAGGAAAAAGGTGTATCTACACTTGTGTCAGTTGACCTTATAGAGGATCAGCTTGACGATAAACCTGCTAAGCAGGCATAGAGATATAAAAGGAGGGCGAAGATATGGCAGGTTTTTTTAAGAAGCTTGTGTCCGGTCTTACAAAGACAAGAGACAATATTGTACATGGTATAGATAATGTTTTCTCCGGCTTTTCAAAGATTGATGATGATTTTTATGAGGAGCTTGAGGAGACTCTCATAATGGGAGATCTGGGTGTAAATACAACAGAGGAGATTATAGAGAATCTCAAGGAGAAGGTTAAGGAGAATCATATCAAGGATCCGGCAGACTGTAAGGAGCTTCTGATTAACACAATAAAGGAGCAGATGGACTTAGGTGAGAACGCTTATGAATTCGAGAACCGTAAGTCGATTGTGCTTGTCATAGGTGTCAATGGTGTCGGTAAGACAACCTCCATCGGAAAGCTTGCAGCCCAGCTTAAGGCGCAGGGAAAGAAGGTTGTTCTTGCTGCGGCAGATACATTCAGGGCTGCGGCTATTGAGCAGCTTACCGAGTGGGCTGACCGTTCGGGTGTGGATATAATATCGCAGAGCGAGGGCTCAGACCCGGCGGCGGTAATATATGACGCGATATCGGCAGGAAGGGCAAGAAATGCTGATGTTATTATATGCGATACAGCAGGACGCCTTCACAATAAGAAGAATCTTATGGAGGAGTTAAAAAAGATAAACAGAATAATTGATAAGGAAATGCCGGAGGCATACAGGGAGAATCTGATTGTTCTTGACGGAACAACAGGTCAGAATGCACTTTCACAGCTTAAGGAATTTAAGGAGGCTGCGGATGTGACCGGAATTATTCTCACCAAGATGGACGGAACCGCCAAGGGTGGAATTGCTGTTGCGATTCAGGCAGAATACGGCATACCTGTAAAATATATCGGCGTCGGTGAGCATATCGATGATCTGCAGAAGTTCAATTCGCAGGATTTTGTCAATGCACTCTTTGACATTCCGGAGCAAATCTGATATAACAGTTACAAGAATACAACTAAGTAATGAATTAACGGGTTAAATTACAGACCATTACTTAAATCTTATGAAGAAAGAAGCGTACCAGAAATGAGCGAGAATTATCTTACATTGGAAAAATTTGAGGAAGCAGCAGAGATAGTCAAGAAGGTTACTCTTGAGACTAAGCTTGTATACAGCGAATATTTCAGCAATCTTACAGGCAATAAGGTATATTTTAAGCCGGAGAACCTCCAGTATACAGGAGCATATAAGGTCAGAGGAGCTTATTACAAGATAAGTACATTGTCCGATGAGGAGAGAGCCAAGGGACTTATAACTGCCTCAGCGGGAAACCATGCACAGGGCGTGGCTTATGCAGCGAAGCTTTACGGAGTCCGCGCAGTTGTCGTAATGCCTGTCACAACACCTCTTATGAAGGTTAACCGCACTAAGAGCTATGGTGCAGAGGTTGTACTCTACGGCAATGTATATGATGAGGCTTGTGATTATGCACTCAAGCTTGCAAAGGAGCAGGGACTTACCTTCGTTCATCCTTTTGATGACTATGATGTTGCTACAGGTCAGGGAAGTATTGCCATGGAAATCATCAAGGAGCTTCCTACAGTTGACTATATCTTAGTTCCAATCGGTGGGGGCGGACTTGCAACAGGTGTTTCAACACTCGCTAAGCTTCTCAATCCTAAGATTAAGGTTATCGGAGTGGAGCCTGCCGGAGCTAACTGCATGCAGGAGTCGATAAAGGCAGGAAAGGTTGTTACATTGCCGAGTGCAAACACTATCGCTGATGGTACTGCTGTTAAGACACCCGGAAGTAAGATTTTCCCTTATGTGAAGAAGAATATTGATGATATCATCACGATTCAGGATGAGGAACTCATTGTAGCCTTCCTCGATGTTGTCGAGAACCATAAGATGATTGTTGAGAACTCGGGACTTCTTACGGTTGCGGCACTTAAGCATCTTGATGTTAAGGGAAAGAAGGTTGTATCAATACTTAGCGGTGGCAATATGGATATAATCACAATGTCATCTGTTGTGCAGCATGGTCTTATTGCAAGGGGAAGAGTATTCACTGTATCGGTTCTTCTTCCGGATAAGCCGGGTGAGCTTGCGAGGGTTGCCGGTGTCATCGCAGAGCAGAAGGGCAATGTCATCAAGCTTGAGCATAACCAGTTCGTAAGCATCAACCGCAATGCTGCCGTGGAGCTTAAGATTACAATGGAGGCATTCGGTGAGGAGCATAAGCTGCAGATTATTGAGGGTCTTAAGGCAGCAGGGTATGACGCAAAGCTCGTTCCAACGAACATTTAATAGTTTTGCTTGCAGAAAAACACTAAAAAGGGGTTACATATGTTTGGCAAAAAAAGAATATCCAAGGTGCAATTTATTGCCCTTGGATTTTTAATAATAATTATTACGGGGACAATTCTCCTTATGCTGCCTGTTTCGTCAAGGGATGGTCAGGCAACAGGCTTTTTGGATGCTCTTTTCACAGCGACAAGTGCCAGCTGTGTGACAGGGCTTGTTGTTGTTGACACGTATTCTCACTGGTCATTGTTTGGCCAGATAGTGATTATATGTATGATTCAGGTGGGCGGACTTGGTTTTATAAGTCTTGGGGTTGTGCTTGCGCTTATGCTGAGGCGCAGGATTTCGTTAAGGCACAGGGGACTTATGCAGGAGAGTGTCAATACACTTCAGATTGGAGGCATAGTCAGGCTCACCAAGAAGATGCTAATCGGAACACTGATATTTGAAGGTATAGGCGCAATAATACTTGCGGTACGTTTTTCGTTTATGATGAGTCCGGCAAGGGCAGTATTCTATGGAATATTTCATTCAATATCGGCATTCTGCAACGCGGGCTTCGACCTGCTTGGATGCTATGGGGAGTACAATTCGCTCTGTGGCTTTGAGGGAGACTGGACAATCAATCTCACGATAAGTGCGCTGATAATCATAGGTGGTCTGGGCTTTGTTGTGTGGGATGATATTTCCAAGAATAAGCTTGCAATAAAAAAATATAGACTTCATTCAAAAATAGTGCTTGCCGTGACGGCTTTTCTTCTTGTCAGCGGCACGATTCTTTTCCTTATATTTGAGTGGGACAATACAATGGCGGGTATGGACGCACATACCAGATTCTTTGCTTCATTTTTCTCAAGTGTTACACCAAGAACAGCGGGGATGAATTCGGTGGACACAGGGGCACTTGCACCGGCTTCAAAGCTGTTAACAATGGTGCTTATGTTCATAGGCGGAAGCCCAGGTTCTACATCCGGCGGAGCCAAGACAACAACACTTTTTGTAATGGTGGCATATCTGTGGACAACAATGCGCGGCAAGTATGGTATTGATGTGTTCAGCAGAAGATTAAAGGAGGACGTGGTAAGAAAGGCTGCACTTGTAATAGGTGTGAATATGCTGCTGTTCATAACAGGAGCGATGGTTATTTTTGCTGTTCAGCCGGAGCTTGGCTTTGCCGATGTGATTTTTGAGGTCATATCGGGAATAAGTACGGTCGGAATGACAACAGGCATAACAAGGTCACTTGGCACTGTGTCGAGAGTTGTTATTATAGTCCTGATGTACTGCGGAAGAATCGGAAGCCTGTCCTTTGCTCTGTCTTTTTCGGAGAATAAGAGGATTGTGCCGCTGCAGCAGCCGGAGGAAGAGATAAATATCGGATAGAATAGGGAGGAGTACTACACCATGAAATCATTTTTGATAATCGGAATGGGACGTTTCGGGCACCATATAACAATCAATCTTGCCAAGCAGGGAGCGGAGATTATGATTGTTGACACTGATCAGGCCAAGATGGAGGATCTGCTTTCTGTTGTCACAAGCGCCAAGATTGGCGATTGTACCAACGAGGAGGTATTAAAAACACTTGGTGTCAAAAATTTTGATATGTGTATTGTGTGTATCGGCACCAATTTCCAGAGTTCGCTCGAGATAACAAGTCTTTTAAAGGAAATGGGAGCAAGGCATGTTGTCAGCAAGGCAACAAGGGATATCCATGCCAAGTTCCTGCTCAGAAACGGAGCGGATGAGGTAATATACCCGGACAGGGATATAGCCGAGAAGCTTGCTGTAAGCTACAGCTCGGATAAAATTTTTGATTACATCGAATTAGGCGGCAAATATGCAATATATGAGATTCCTGTAATGAAGGAATGGGTTGGTCATTCCATCAAGGCACTCAATTTCAGAAGCAGATACAATGTGAATATACTTGGCACGAAAACAGGTGATGACAGGACTTCACTTATGCCTACAGCAGATTATGTGTTTGAGAAGGACGTGCATCTGCTGGTTGTGGGAACACGCGAGGATGTGCTGAGAATCATAAAAAAAATATAATATAGGGCAGAGGGATGGACGTGTGGTGGGTTGGGACAGGGGCTTGGGACAGGGGTCAGGTCCGTGTCCCAGTTATGGGACACAGTG
>OAUU01000050.1_pt1 | contig 129075 bp, 94 predicted proteins | sample 1501381 | NCBI WGS metagenome assembly OAUU01 (sample SAMEA2580057, study PRJEB22360) | human gut metagenome | reverse complement strand
TAATATCCCCTTCTAGGGGGAGAACATGCCACCCGCTAAGCGGGTGGTCATGACTCGTGTTTTTCAAACATGCTCTAGAGAACGGTATATCCCTTGCTCTTTAAGCTTGCTTCTGTCTCGTATACATCCGGTACATGAAACACCATGATCGGGCAGCCGGACTCGCGGTTGAAAGAGAGATAGATATAGTCGATGTCGATATTTGTCTCAAGCAGTGTTTTCAGAAGGGAATTTAAGTTACCCGGCTGATCAACTACCTCGACACCGAGTACATCCGTCTGGCGTGTCATGTAACCGGCAGCCTGAAGCGCCTGCTCTGCTTTATCCGGATCGGAAACGACCATGCGGACAATGCCGTACTCTGCGCTGTCATTGTTGACGGAACCTAAAATATTGACGTCGTTTTCAAACAGAATCTGTGTAATCTGCTGCATCGTACCTTTTTTATTTTCTGCGAAAATAGAAAGTTGTTTTAACATAATTGGGGCCTCCTAAAATTGATCTCTGATTCCATTATACTGCCAAAATCAAACGCGTCAACGAATTTTGTAAAAGAAGACGAAAAAAGGTAAAAAAAGCGTATCGTTTACAGAAAATCAATAGAATAAAAGCATCAATATAAAAAAATAAAAAAAGAAATCAATGAGCAGAAAAAAGACAGAAAAGTCGGATAATAAGAGAAAATGCACAAAATACAAATAAAATATGAGAAAACAGGTGAAAAAACTTTTGCATAATGACGAAAAATGCGTTACAATAAAAGCGCTATATGTGAAATTATTATTGGGAGGTATTAGAATTATGGCAACATTTTATGCATCAAAAACAGGAGAAGTATCTGCTAGAGAAAAAGAACATTCCGCGCTGGTACGTGAACTGGCCGGTGAGTGCATGACACTTCTTGAAAACGATGGAACCCTGCCGCTTGCCGGTGCAGGAAAAGTCGCAGTTTATGGTAACGGCGTCCGCCACACGGTAAAAGGGGGTACCGGTTCCGGAGACGTTAACACAAGAACGGTTGTTACGATTGAACAGGGCTTAAAAGAGGCCGGCTTTGAAATTCTGACTGGTAAATGGCTTGACGAATATGACAAAGTGCTTGCAGATGCGCAGGCTGCATATCAGGCAGAGCTGGCAAAAAAAGCAGAGGAACTTCACGTTCCGATTTTTGCTGTCATGTTCTCGGAAGCATTTGCGCAGCCTGACGTACCTGCGATTACCGAAAAAGAGGACACCGATACCGCTATCTATGTTCTGTCAAGAAACTCCGGTGAAGGTGCAGACCGCTATAACAGAGCATGCGATTATCTGCTCGGCGAAAACGAGCTTGCTGATATTGCCTATCTGGCAGAGCATTATGAGAAAACAGTTTTAATTTTGAATATTGCGAACCTTGTAGACACCACAGAGTTAAAGAAAATCAAAGGACTAAATGCAATTCTTCTTGCAGGACAGGCCGGAAATGCAACCGGAAACATCGTTGCAGACGTTGTTCTCGGAAAGAGCATCCCATCCGGAAAGCTGACTGATACATGGGCTGCTTCCTATGAAGACTATCCGTCCTCAAAAAATTTCAGCCACAACAACGGCGACACCAACGATGAGTATTACAGCGACGGCATTTATGTCGGCTACCGTTATTTTGACACCTTCAACGTAACCCCGAACTACTGCTTCGGCTATGGCAAAGGCTATACTGATTTTGAGACGGAAGTAAGGGACGTGGAGGCAGATGATAAGAACGTTACCGTTACCGCATCCGTAAAGAATATTGGTGATACATTCGCCGGAAAAGAAGTCGTACAGGTTTACTATTCCGCACCGGATGGAACGATTGAGAAACCGTATCAGGAGCTTGGCGGCTTTGGAAAATCCGATCTGCTCTCGCCGGGTGAGTCCCAGACGATTACCATTTCCTTCCCGACGAGATCTATGGCTTCCTACGATGAGAAAAAAGCAGCATGGGTACTCGAGGCAGGAACGTATTACATCCGTGTCGGCAACAGCTCCAGAACAACGAAAGTGGCAGCAGCCCTGAATCTCAAAGAGACCGTTGTTACGGTTCAGGGAAAGAATCTCTTCCCGGCAGATGACGCTCCACAGGAAATCTCCAAAGCAGGCGTAACACCGTACAGCTATGAAGGTGAGGCAGAAGAAAAAGCAGCTGCAAAACAGATCGATATCTGCAGCAAATGCATCAAGACGGAGACTGTTGTCTACAGTGAGACACCGGAAGCATTCCCGGCTTATGAGGGAGAGAAGCTGACCGCGGCAGATGTAAAGAGCGGAAAAGCGACGTTAAAAGATCTCGTATCGCAGCTGACCGTAGAAGAGATGGCTACCGTTTGCAATGGTACTGCAGACGGACTTGGCCAGGAAGGATTTATCGGATCTTCTTCCGATATGGCGCCTGGAGCAGCGGGAGATACGACTTCCATTCTTCTGGAGGACAGAGGTATTTACAATACGATTCTTGCAGACGGTCCGGCCGGTCTTCGTCTGATTCCGCACTTTGTCGTTGATGCAGACGGAAAGATGGTATCCTCCGGAAATCCTCTGGAAGATGCGTTTAATAAAAATGAAATCGAAGTTCCGGAAGGCGGCACGGAGTATTTCCAGTACTGCACTGCAATCCCGGTAGCAGCGCTTCTTGCGCAATCGTGGAACATGGATCTGATCCAGAAATGCGGTGATATCGTCGGAAAAGAGATGGAAGAATTCCACATTTCCGTATGGCTGGCGCCTGGCATGAACATTCACAGAAATCCGCTGTGCGGAAGAAACTTCGAGTACTACTCGGAAGATCCGCTGGTGGCAGGTATGTGCGCCGCAGCCGATACCAGAGGAATCCAGTCCCATGCCGGAATCGGAACCAGTATCAAGCACTTTGCAGCCAACAACCAGGAAGATAACCGTATGTATGTCAATGAGCACATCAGCGAACGTGCAATGCGTGAAATATATCTGAAGGGCTTTGAAATCGCAGTCAAGACGGCACAGCCGATGACGATTATGTCTTCCTACAACCTGGTAAACGGTGTGCATACTGCCAACAGCCACGACCTTCTGACTGCAGCAGCAAGAGATGAGTGGGGCTTCGCAGGCTATGTCATGACCGACTGGGGAACCTCAGAGGACATGAGCGGATTGTTCGCTTACAAATATAACCTGAAATATGGACATTCCACTTCAAGAGAATGTGTTCTTGCAGGAAACGATCTGCAGATGCCTGGCCAGCGAGGAAACCGTCAGGAAATTGTAGCATCTGTTGCAGACGGAACCCTGCCGCTTGGACAGCTTCAGACCTGTGCATACCGTATTCTGAATGTTGTTCTGCAGTCCCTCGCCTATGACGACTGTAAACCGTACGGTGACCAGTTCGATCTCGAAGAGGCAGTTACCGTTACAAAAGCATAAAAAATCAAAAAAACATAGAAGCAGCCCCGCAGACCTTTACCATAAGGCTTTGCGGGGCTGCTTTTTGTATGGTCAAAGGGGCAAGGCTGTGACTGCAAGAGATAAGCGATTTCCGCAATCTGCAAGCCCAGCTTGGTGGCATAAAATGTAAAAAGCTCACGAAAGAACTGTAAAACTGGAGAAAAATACAGAATAAAATCGGTAAAAAAATAAAAAATAGTGAAAAATGCACAAAAAGATTGTCCATAGAGAAAATAGTGTGTTATAATGAATGCATCTATTAAAACAGGGGGATAGATTATGGCAAAAGAAATGATAGCAATGCTTCTTGCCGGAGGTCAGGGATCTCGCCTTTATGCGCTGACCGAGAAGCTTGCAAAACCGGCAGTTCCATTTGGTGGAAAATATAGAATCATCGATTTCCCGCTTTCTAACTGCGTAAATTCCGGAATTGATACCGTAGGTATTCTGACACAGTATCAGCCAATGGTGTTAAATGAGTACATAGGAAACGGCCAGCCGTGGGATCTGGACCGCCTCCATGGAGGTGTTCACGTGCTGCCTCCTTATCAGAAAGCCTCAGGTTCTGACTGGTATAAAGGAACTGCGAATGCCATCTACCAGAACATTCCATTCATCGAGAGCTACGATCCGGAGTACGTCATCATCCTTTCCGGAGACCAGATCTGCAAACAGGACTACAGTGATTTCCTACGCTTCCATAAGGAAAAGGGCGCAGAATTCAGCGTTGCGGTTATGGAAGTGCCGTGGGAGGAGGCATCCCGTTTCGGACTTATGGTGGCAGATGAAAATGACAAAATCACCGAGTTCCAGGAAAAACCAAAACAGCCGAAATCCAATCTGGCATCCATGGGTATCTACATTTTCAACTGGGATATCCTGAAAAAATATCTGATTGAGGACGAGGCAGACCCGAATTCTTCGAACGATTTCGGAAACAACATCATCCCGAATCTTTTAAAAGACGGACGCAATATGTACGCTTATCACTTCAGCGGATACTGGAAAGATGTAGGAACCATCTCCTCTTTGTGGGAGGCAAATATGGAAATCCTCGATCCGGAACACAGCGGAATTAACCTGTTTGACAATGACTGGAAGATTTACAGCCGAAACAGCGGAAAAACAGGCCATAAGATCACCGAAACCGCCGTTGTGGAAAACTGTATGATCACCGATGGCTGCCGTATTGCAGGTCATGTCAAACGTTCGATTCTGTTCTCCGGTGTAAAGGTTGCAGAGGGCGCAGAAGTAGAAGATGCCGTTATCATGGGAGGAACCGTGATCGAATCCGGAGCAGTCGTGAAACACTGTATCGTTGCGGAAAACGTTGTGATTGGCCAGAACGCCGTGGTAGGAGAAATGCCGCATGACGGTGAAAAAGGTGTTGCCACCATCGGATCCGGAATCCATATCGGTGAGCGTGCCAAAGTAGGACCAAATGCAATGGTAAATGCAAATGTAAAGGATGGTGAAGAAGAATGGTAAACGCAAATGCAGATGCACTGGGCATCATTTTCCCAAACAGCTATGATGATCAGGTACCGGATCTGGTAAACGAGCGTCTGATGGCCTCCATTCCTTTTGCCAGCCGTTACCGCATGGTGGACTTTATTTTATCCAGCATGGTAAACTGCGGAATCGGAAATGTATCCATTATCGTCCGCAAAAATTACCATTCGCTGATGGATCATCTCGGCTCCGGACGTGAGTGGGATCTTGCCAGAAAAAAAGGCGGCTTAAACATTGTTCCGCCTTATTCCGAGAAGAAAATTCAAGTGTATTCCGGAAGAGTGGAAGCACTGGCAAATGTTCTCGATTTCCTGAAATGGCAGAAAGAAAAATACGTTGTTATGGCGGACACCAACATTGCCTGCAATTTTGATTTCAAAGAGATGCTGAATCAGCATATCGAAAGCGGCGCAGATGTTACTGCTGCTTATACCAAACAGCCGATTCCGGAAGGCGTCAGAAGCTCTTACGAGAAAACCAATTATCTGCACTACACCTTCTCCATGGCAGGACAGAAGATCAGCAAGATCTTTGTAAACTCGGAGGAAAACGGAGTACAGAATGTATCGATGAATATTTACGTGATGGAGCGTCAGCTTCTGATCGACGAAATCAAAAAAGGCTTTGTCCTTGGAAATAAATTCTTTGAGCGTGATGTTCTGGCACCGCAAACGGAGAAACTGAACATTCAGGGATATGAGTTTACCGGCTATCAGGCAAGAATTGACGATATGAAGAGTTATTTCGATGAGAACATGAAGCTCTTAAAGGATGAAAATCTGGATAGCCTCTTCTTGGGAAACCCGATCTATACCAAAGTCCGCGACGACAATCCGACCCGTTATATCAACGGATCAAAAGCGAAAAACGTGATGGTAGCAGACGGCTGTGTGATCGAAGGCGAAATCGAAAACAGCATTTTGTTCCGTGGTGTCAAGGTAGCCAAGGGAGCAAAAGTAAAGAACTGCATTCTGATGCAGGATACCGTGATTGAAGCAGGCGCTCAGATTGAGTACGTTGTTTCTGATAAATACGTTACGGTATCTGAGGGAAAACAGCTCAAAGGAACCGATTCCTTCCCGGTATTTATTGCGAAGGATCAGGTGGTATAAAGAAAAGAATAGAATGAAATAGAAATACCGACTGCCAATGTAGAATATATCAATATTGATGGGCAGTCGGTATTTTTTGGAAAAATTCAGAGAAAAATAGTAGATTGAGTAATGCATCTGTGATATGGTAATAAAACAAAACAGTGACAGCCTAAGGAAGGGAAGATTCTTACTATAAAAATTCCCGGTTGTACAGCTTATGGTTACAGTACAGTCTGTTTTTAGGCTTTCAGCGTTGGCAGCTGATACTGTTTTTTCAGTTCTTTGTACTCTGACTCAAACTCTTCTTCTTTCTTCAGCGCATGCAGATATTCGTGTGTATCAAACGATCCGCTGTGGATCTGGCTGACGCAGACGGCAATGTTGGAGCAGTGGTCGGAAATCCGTTCGAAGTCGGTCATCACATCGGAAAGGATAAAACCAAGCTCGATCGTGCATTTTCCACTCTGGAGCCGTTCGATGTGGTGGTTCTTCAGGCTGGAATTCAGGCTGTCAATCACCTGCTCGAGCGGTTCCACTTCATTTGCTTTTTTTACATCCTCATTGTTGAAAACGGAGAAGGTCAGGCTGACAATATCTTTGACTGCTTTTCCATAAACAGCAAGCTCTGCGGCTCCGTCAGAAGAGAACTGCAGGTTCTTGTCATGCATCTCTCTTGCTGCTTTCATGATGTTGACGGTGTGATCGGAAATTCGTTCGAAATCGCCGATGCAGTGCAGGATCATGGAAAGTGTCTGGCTGTCCTTCGGGGAAAGCTTTTCACTGGAAAGCTTCACCAGATATGTGCCGAGGGCATCTTCAAAATGATCCACCTTTTTCTCAAGAATATCTACATTTTCCGCATCCGCCTCGTTGTAGGAGGACATCAGGTCAACAGAAGTAACAAGGCCGGTTTCGGTCAGCTCTGCCATTTTTGCGGCTGCAACTTTACACTGCTGCAGAGCAAAAGCCGGGCTGTCGAGGAAACGGGTATCGAGCATCTGAACAGCTTCGTCTGCTTTTTCTTCCGGTCCGTCCGGAATAGTCAGTTTCGCAAGTTTAACCAGTCCGTCTGCAAACGGGAACAGGATCAGTGTTGCAAAAATATTGAAGCCGGAGTGAACGATTGCGATGCCGGCTGCGTTTGCGGAGGTTTCCAGGAATGGAAAATGTACAAAGGCATTGATTCCATAGAAGAGAATCAGGAAAAGAACAGTACCGATGATATTAAAATAAAGGTGAACCATTGCGGTACGGCGTGCATTGCGGCTTGTACCGATGGAGGAGAGCAATGCGGTGATACATGTACCGATATTCTGTCCCATGATGATCGGGAGCGCTACGGCGTAGCTGACGGAACCGGTTGCGCAGAGTGCCTGAAGAATACCGACAGAAGCAGAGGAACTCTGGATCACAGCGGTCAGAATGGTTCCGGCGAGAACACCGAGCACCGGAATTGAGAATTTTACGAGAAGTCCCGTGAATTCCGGTACATCTGCAAGCGGTGATACAGCGCTGCTCATGGTGTGCATACCAAACATCAGAATGGAAAAACCGGTTAACAGGGTACCGACATTTTTCTTTTTATCGCTCTTTGCCAGCATCAGCATAAAAACGCCGATGATTGCAAGAATAGGGGAAAAGGACGACGGGTTCAGCATTTTAATGAATACATTGTCGCCCTGAATGCCGGTAAGACTTAAGATCCAGGAAGTGATGGTGGTACCGATATTGGCGCCCATAATGATGCCGACTGCCTGGTTCAGCTTCATGATGCCGGAGTTTACGAATCCGACAACCATAACAGTAGTTGCAGAAGAGGACTGGATAACTGCGGTAACACCGGCACCTAAAAGAACTGCCATAATCCGCTTTGAGGTCAGCTTTTCCAGCAGGTATTCCAGTTTACCGCCGGAAAGTTTGGTCAGGCCATCGCCCATGGCACTCATGCCGTATAAGAACATGGCAAGGCCACCGACAAAGGATAACACTCCAAAAATGTCCATAATTTCTCCCTTTACGTAATTTTCTTTTTCTTTTCGTGGTTTTAACAATAGATACACGTTTTGCAGGTCTTACTCGAGAAAAAACCTACATTTAGAAGATAACACATCTAAAAACAGTTTTGTGTTAAATGTATGTAAAGTTTGTAAAACGGTCAAAACATGGGCGATTCCGGTGCGGCACTGTTTTGTGCCGGTACCGGATCGTTTCTCGATTCCTTTGCATCCGAAAGAAGCTGCCACTCGCAGGATCTGTAGATGCGGGTAGTTTGGCTGAATATGATTTTCATAAGAAATCTTTTAATTTTTCCATGTTGTGTTCTTCAAATTTTCGCAGCTTATCCATCAGATCCCGGATTTTGGGATCCGCGTCCTCATACTGGCGGTACTTCTGGATTGCCTCGACGATGCCCATACTGCTTCCGGTAATCAGCATGCTGGCAATGTGTGAGGCGGACGGATCCGTCATAGTCTGCAGGTTTATCATAAAATACGTGCGTGCTTTTTCCACTATACCAAGGCCTTTTTCATCGCAGCCGTGCTCATTCAGCAGCTCCTTTGCCGCCTGATGAAATTCTTCATAGCCCTGAAACTGGGTTTTCAGATGTTCTTTTAAATCTTTGTCTTCAACGACCCCAATGAGCTGCCGGATCGTGTCGACACCCATCTGGGAGTTCTGGTAAATAAAGTTTAAAAGCTCTGCATCTCCACTCATCGTGCATCTTCCTTTCTTACTTTCTTTGGTGGTTTCATGAAAAAGTATTGCCGGAAATCGGGGCAAATATACCTGATTTTAATTGTAATTTTACAGGGAAAAAAGTATAATAAAAGCATCGGAAAAAGAGTACGAAAAAGCGGGAAAAACCGCAGAAAAACAGAAAGGAGAAGAAAAAATATGCAGTTATTTTATACCCCGCAGCATGCTCGTGTCGGCGATGTGATTCCTTATTATGAAGATGGGAAATTCCACCTTTTTTATCTGAAAAACTGGAATCCATATTTCGGCAGCGACAGGAAAGACGGCTGGCATCTGCTAAACACAAAAGATATGGTGCATTACGGGCCGGAGACGGCGATTGGGATTCTGGGAGGAACGGGATCTGTCATCAAGGCAGATGGGATTTACCATTTATATTACTGTGTCTTTGAACAGAATCCGCAGCGGCAGTACGTCTGCCACGCGACGAGCCGTGATCTGGACAGTTGGACGAAACACGAAGAAGAAACATTCGGACCGGACGAAACGATCTATCTGCCGACCGACTGGCGTGATCCATACGTGTTCTGGAATGAGGAAGAAAACTGCTGGTGGATGCTGCTGTGCGCGCAGAGCCAGGGAAAAACAGGCCGCCGCGGCTGTGTAGGCTTATGTAAATCTGCCGATCTTCACCACTGGGAGTGTTGTGAGCCGCTGTATGCACCGCATGCGAGCATGTCTGCGTACGAGTGCCCGGACATGTTTTACGAAAACGGCTGGTGGTATCTGATCTTTTCACAGTTCACAGACCGTTTCCAGACCATTTACCGCATGAGCCGTTCCTGCCATGGACCGTGGAAACGCCCGAAAACAGATTCCTTTGACGGTCGTGCGTTCTACGCGGCAAAAAGCTGCGGGGATGGAAACCACCGGTATCTGTTCGGCTGGAATCCGACAAGGACACAGAATACCTGGAATTTCGACCCGGATCCGAACCACGAGGGATACGATTACAAAACATATGACTGGGGCGGTACGCTGATTCCGCATGAAATTTATGCACGGGAGGACGGCACACTGGCGGTAAGACCAAATCCGGCGCTGAAAGAGGTTCTGAGCATTCAAAATGACGTAAAGTGGGCACCGATGAACGGCGCGTGGGAGATTGGTGAAACATCTGCCGTTGTTGATACGCCGTATGCTTATGCGTCTGCACTCAGTGAAAACGACGTTCCGCATCAGGGCTGTCTGGCACTTGATTTCACGTTTTCTGAAGGAACGGAGCGCTTTGCCGTGGCACTGCAGGTGGATGAGGAGTTTGCGAGAGGCTACTATTTCTACTTAGATCCGAAGCGGCAGCGTTTGGAGTACAAGAGCGCAATCCGTATGCATGAGCAGGGCGGATGGACGTTCCAGTACGATGTCGAGCTGGAGCGGCCGCTGGAACTGATTCCGGGGAAAACGTATTCCATGGAAATTTATATCGATGAGTCTGTGATGGAAGTCTATGTGGGCGGAACAACGGCTCTCAGTGTGCGCGCGTATGACTTGCACGACCGGAAGTTTGGTCTTGCTGTATCTGACGGAAAGGTGCGCTTTGAAAATATTCAATTGACAACGATGGGAGGGTGAGCGGATGAGTCTTTATTTTCGACCGGAAAAGGCAGTGCTGGGTGATGTGATCCCCTATTACGACAATGGTGTTTTTAAACCGTTTTATCTTCGCAATTACCGTGCGAACCGGGATGAACAGCATCAGGACAGCTGGGTGATGCTGAGCACAACGGATCATATTCATTATACGGAGCATGATACAAAAATTGTGGGCGGCACGGGTTCTGTGATCAAAGTGGATGGCCTGTATCACATGTTTTACTGTACCTTTCAGAAGTTGCCAGAGAAGAACTACATGAATCACGCCGTCAGCACCGATCTGGATGTGTGGACGGAAATCCCGGAGGACCGCTTCGCATCGGATGATGTGATCTATGAGCCGATCCACTGGAGGGATCCGTTTGTTTTCTGGAGTGAGGAGGAAAACTGCTGGTGGATGATTTTTGCGGCGCAGAAAAAAGGAAAAACGACGAGGAGAGGCTGTGTGGGTCTGTGCAAATCGAAGGATCTGCATCACTGGGACTATTGCGAGCCGTTCTATGCTCCGATGAATGCACAGTGTGCGTTTGAGTGCCCTGACTTTTTCCGGATGGGAGACTGGTATTATCTCGTCTTTTCTTCGTATGCGGACCGCTATCAGACGATGTACCGGAAGAGCAGTAGTCCGTATGGACCGTGGCAGACGCCGGAAATTGATACGTTCGACACGCGTGCTTTTTATGCGGCAAAGACGGGAAGTGATGGCGTTCACCGATACGTTTACGGCTGGAATCCGACAAGAGAAGTCAACGAGCACAATTTTGATCCGCCGGGATATCCCGGAAAAGACTGCAATACCTGGGACTGGGGAGGAAGTCTGGTGGTGCATGAGCTGTGGCAGGATGAGAATGGCGATCTTTTTGTGAAGCCGATTCCACAGGTGCTGGAAGCCGTGGGATGGGAAGAACCGCTTCAGATGCAGGCACTGACAGGAGAGTGGAAGCTGGAAAAGAACCAGGCAGAGGTTGATGCACCGTACGATTTTGGTGCGCTGCTGCTGAATCCGGTGGGGGAAACGAGCCGTCTTTCCTTTGACGTCGAAGTGGACGGGGATTGTCCGAGCGTTGGAATTGCCGTGCATGTCGAAGAAACATTTACGGTCGGTTATTATCTTCTGATTGATTTTGGCCGCCGCCGGATCGAGTTTAAATCCGGAGTCCGCATGACAGAGCGGGGCGGACAGATGTTCCCATATGAGGTGGAACTGGAACGGCCGCTGTCGATGTCGACAGGAAAAAGTTTTCATGTCGATGTGATTGCAGACGGTACGATTTTGGAAGCTTATGTGGATGGCAAAATTGCGCTTGGAACACGGATGTATGATCAGACGGGCGGATGTTTCGGGCTGTATGCATCGGATGGGAAAGCGGTATTTCGGGATATAAAAGTTTTTCACGCATGATAACCTTACTGCACGCGCCGTCCGCATGCGGAATCCGGCGGAGGGTCTCTTTTGAGAGAGTTATTTATTTGGGAACTTTTGCTTGCAGTTTTGCCGGAGTGTGGTAAAGTAGTAGAGGAGTTATATGAATTTCAGCGGGAGACAGAAAATCGGATCTGTCGTTCCGCGTTCAGAAAGAGGATAGAACATTATGCTGAAAAAAATTGGAAGAAATGATCCCTGCTGGTGCGGCAGCGGGAAGAAGTACAAAGACTGCCATCTGGCGCTGGATGAGAAAATTAATTCTTATAAATTAAAGGGATGGAAAATTCCGCCGAAGAAAATTATCAAAAGACCGGATCAGATCGATGGAATTCGTGAAAGCGGTCTTGTCAATATTGCAGTTCTGGATTATGTGGCCGAAAACATTCATGCAGGCATGAGTACGGAAGATATCGACCGTCTGGTCGCAGAAAAGACAAAAGAACTCGGCGGAATTGCAGCACCGCTGAATTATGAAGGATTTCCGAAGAGCGTGTGTACCTCCATCAACGATGCAGTATGCCATGGAATTCCGAATGAGGAGGAAATTCTGCAGGACGGAGACATCATCAACGTCGATGTTTCTACTATTTATAAGGGATATTTTTCCGACTCTTCCCGTATGTTCTGCATCGGTGAGGTAGACGAGGTTTCAAAGAAGCTGGTGGAAGATACGTTAAAAGCCGTACAGCTTGGACTCTCCGAAGTACGTCCGTTTAACCGGCTTGGCAATGTTGGCGCGGTAATCAATGAATTTGCCCAGAGCCAGGGCTATAAAGTTGTCCGTGACATCGGTGGCCATGGCGTCGGTCTGGAGTTCCATGAGGATCCGTTCGTCAGCTATGTCACAAGACGAGATACCGGAATGCTGCTCGTACCGGGTATGGTATTCACCATTGAGCCGATGATCAATCTCGGAACGGATGAGATCTTCATCGACTCCGACAACGACTGGACTGTCTACACTGAGGACGGCGCACCGTCAGCCCAGTGGGAGGTTACGGTTGCGGTAACAGAAGATGGATATGAAATTCTGGCATATTAATTGACGCATAGAAATACAAAAGCTGTGTCTGTGGAAGAAACTATTCTCCGGAGACACGGCTTTTTTCTAAAGAGAAAAGGGAGAAATATTATGCTGGATTTGGAACAGGAGATGAGCCGGTGCCGGGTCTGTCCGCGGAAGTGCGGAGCGGACCGGGAGCATGGAAAGACGGGATATTGTAAGGCGCCCTCCGGGGTTGCGGCGGCGCGGGCTGCACTGCATTTCTGGGAGGAGCCGTGTATTTCCGGGACGACGGGGTCGGGGACGGTTTTCTTTTCCGGATGTAATCTGCGGTGTGTTTACTGTCAGAACCATCATATTGCGGAAATGGAGAGCGGAAAAGTGATTTCGATTGGGCGGCTTTCGGATATTTTTCTGGAGCTGCAGGCGCAGAATGCGAATAACATTAATCTCGTGACGCCGAGCCACTACGTGCTGCAGATCCGGGAAGCACTTCTTCTGGCGAAAGAGAAGGGACTTACCGTACCGATTGTCTATAACTGCGGTGGGTATGAGAGCGTGGAAGCCCTGCAGGCTCTGGATGGGCTGATCGATATTTACCTGACAGATTTTAAATATATGGACTCCTCCCTTGCAAAAGTGTACTCGCGAGCAGAAGATTACCCGGAAACAGCAAAACGGGCGCTGGCGGAAATGGTGCGCCAGACGGGCGAGGCTGTATTCGATGAGAATGGTCTGATGAAAAAAGGTGTGATTGTGCGCCATTTATTGCTGCCCGGTGCTGTAAAAAATGCAAAAGCTGTGGTAAAATACGTCTATGAGACGTACGGCGATACCATCTGGCTGAGCCTCATGAGCCAGTACACGCCGCTTCCGCAGGTGGAAAACATAAGTCCGCTGAACCGGAAAACGACAAAGCGGGAGTATGAGCGTCTGCTGGACTATACGTTTTCCCTCGGCGTCACCAACGCCTTTTTACAGGAAGGTCCGGTGGCCGAGGAGAGCTTCATTCCGGAGTTTGACGGAAGAGGAATCTGACGTTATAGTTCACTCGTGCAAAAAGGAGCTGCGCAGCAGCAAAAAGCGCTGGAAGCGCGGTTTTGAGAATGCAAGCAAAACACATTTGTCTATGATTAGATATGGCTAACTATATTGCTTTAAGGAGGAAAAACTTTTGAGTAACGCAGTTGTAACACTGAAAAAAGGAGAGGGCCGCGCCCTAAAGCAGGGCGGAGCCTGGATTTTTGATAATGAGATCGCTTCGATTTTAGGAGCATATGAAAACGGAGACATCGTGCTGGTGCGCGACTTCGACGGATACCCGATGGGACGAGGTTTCATCAACGAGCATTCCAAAATCCGCATCCGTATGATGACAAGAAATATCGACCAGGAAATCGATGAAGCATTTTTGAGAAAAAGAGTGCAGGATGCCTGGGAATACCGCAAAAAAGTGACAGACACATCAAGCTGCCGCCTGATCTTTGGCGAGGCAGACTTCCTGCCGGGACTCGTAGTGGATAAATTCTCCGATGTGCTGGTCGTTCAGTCACTGGCACTCGGTATCGACAAAATGAAAATGACGATTATCCGCCTGTTGGAGGAGGTTCTGGCAGCTGACGGGGTTAAGATCCGCGGCGTGTTTGAGCGAAGTGATGCAAAAGTGCGTGAGCAGGAGGGCATGGAGCGTGTGAAAGGATTTCTCTCCGAGCCGTTTGACACCAGCGTGGAAATCGTCGAGAATGGTGTCCACTATCTCGTCGATGTCAAGGACGGCCAGAAAACTGGTTTCTTCCTGGATCAGAAATACAACCGTCTGGCTGTGCAGAAGCTCTGCAAGGACGCGAGAGTGCTCGATTGCTTTACCCATACCGGATCGTTTGCACTGAATGCGGCATATGCAGGAGCAAAGGAAGTTATCGGCGTTGATGCATCAGAGCTCGGTGTAGAGCAGGCACGGAAAAACGCAGCCTTAAATGGTCTGGAAAACGTAGCATCTTTCGTGTGCGAGGATGTCTTTGAACTGTTGCCGCGTCTTGAAAAAGAGGGAGAAAAATTCGACGTCGTTATCCTTGACCCGCCGGCTTTTACAAAATCAAGAAACTCTATCAAAAACGCAATCAAGGGATATCGTGAAATCAATTTGCGCGGCATGAAACTGGTCAAAGACGGCGGCTATCTGTGCACCTGTTCGTGTTCCCACTTTATGGACTACGAACTCTTCACGAAAACCATCAACCAGGCGGCTCACAACGTCCACAAACGCCTTCGTCAGGTAGAATACCGCACCCAGGCCCCGGATCACCCAATTCTGTGGGCGGCGGATGAGTCCTATTACCTGAAGTTTTATAGCTTCCAGGTTGTGGATGAAAAATAGAAATTCTTCCTCTGCCGGAAGCGCCGAAACGGAAAATCGAAGTGTAAGAAATGGGAGAAATTGCCATATGACAGAACCAACACCCCATGCACAAAAGAAAAAGAACTCCCGCCAGATGGCCACAAGCTGTGAGTCGTGCGGCAATTTTGTGTATGATGATGATTATGAGTGCTACACCTGCGAGGTGGATCTCGATGAGGATGAGATGGCACGTTTTCTGCAGGATAAATTTTACAACTGTCCGTACTACCAGCTCGGCGACGAGTATCGGATTGTGCGGAAACAGATGTAGACAGGCAATGCGTCCGGTATACAAAGCTGCGGCGTTTGCGATAAAGTACATATATAAAAGAACAGGAGCATTTTTACCATGAACAACGAAGTATTAAATGCAATCAAAACAAGAAGAAGCATCCGCAAATACAAAGCGGAGCAGATTACGGATGAGCAGCTCGATGCGATTCTGGAGGCCGGAACGTATGCGGCAACCGGCATGGGAAAACAGTCGCCGGTGATTGTTGTGGTACAGAAACCGGAGCTGATTGCAAAGCTTTCGAAAATGAATGCGGCTGTTATGGGTACAACATCCGATCCGTTCTACGGCGCTCCGACCGTTCTGATCGTGCTTGCTGACCCGGAGCGCGGAACTTATGTGGAGGACGGCTCTCTTGTTATGGGAAATCTGATGCTGGCAGCACATGCCGTTGGTGTGGATTCCTGCTGGATCCATCGTGCAAAAGAAGAGTTCGCGAGTCCGGAGGGAAAAGCCCTCTTAAAAGAGTGGGGACTTTCCGAAAATTATGTTGGCATCGGCCACTGCATCCTCGGCTATCGCGACTGTGAGTACCCGGAGGCAAAAGAAAGAAAAGCAGATTATATTGTAAGAGTATAATCATCTGCGAAAACGGCTCCGGGAGCGGCTGTGCGTTGAAAACACCCGCCCGGAGTCCATATTTTTAACGGAATCAAGCAAGTAGCGAAGCGGATTGCGAATATCCGCTTTGCTAGAGACAACAGAGGAACAGCCATGTATCGAATTATGATTGTAGAAGATGATGAAATCATCGCCCGCGCCGTGCAGCAGAGCCTGGTTTCCTGGGGTATGGATGCGTTCTGCGTACAGGATTTTTCCGGCGTTCTCGCCGAATTTGCCGTGAAAAATCCGCAATTAGTGCTGATGGACATTCATCTTCCCTTTTTTAACGGATTTCACTGGTGCCAGGAGATTCGAAAGGTCTCGAAAGTGCCGGTAATTTTTCTTTCTTCTGCATCGGACAACATGAACATCATTATGGCCGTTAATATGGGCGGCGATGACTTTATCGCGAAGCCGTTTGATTTAAGTGTCCTGACCGCCAAAGTCCAGGCGATGCTCCGCCGCACCTACGAATTTGCCGGAGAAACGAATTTCCTCGAGCACCGCGGTGCCATGCTCGATACGGGAAGTGGTGTGCTGAATTACCGGGGAAAGCGGATTGAGCTGACAAAAAATGAGTGGCGCATTCTGCAGTCCCTTCTCGAAAATAAAGGAAAAGCCGTCAGCCGCGATATGCTGATGATGCATCTGTGGGAGTCGGACAGCTTTATAGATGACAACACGCTGACCGTCAACGTCACGCGCCTGCGGAAAAAACTGGAGGAGGCAGGACTTACAGACTTTATCCAGACGAAAAAGGGTGTCGGCTACCTGATCGCATGACGGAAGCAGAACAGGAGAAAAGGATGGAACAACAGAAAGAGGGAATCCGGCAGGAGTTTATGCTTCTTAACTGGTATTTGAAAGAGCATCTTGCATCGGCAGTGCGGATTGCCGCTTTTATAGGAGTATTTTCACTCCTCTGTTTTCTGCGCAATGTGCCGCAGGATGTCACCGTTTATATGATCGTGCTGATGGCTGTTGCCGGAGCCGCAGGTTTTTGCTTTCATTATGGGAAGTACCGGAAACATCATCTGGTCTTAGCACTCCTTGCCGCCGAACCGCAGGGCAAAACAGAAGCGCTTCCGGAGGCGGACGGGCTTCTGGCGCGGGATTACCAGCAGATCATCGCATCCTACGAGCGGCAGTTTCAGGAAGAACAGATTAAGATGGAGCAGAAATACCGCGATATGATGGAGTATTACACGATGTGGACCCATCAGATCAAAACGCCGATTGCGGCAATGCGGCTGCTTCTGCAGGAGGAGGATACGCCGCTTTCGCGTGAAATGCAGAGCGAACTTTTCCAGACGGAGCAGTATGTGCAGATGGCGCTGCAGTACCTGCGCATGGAAAAAATGACATCGGATCTTGTCTTTGCAAGGTACGATTTGGATGCGCTGATCCGCCAGGCTGTGCGGAAATATGCCCCGCTTTTTATCCGCCGGAAAATTATCCTTTCCTACGAGCCGGTGCACTGCGAGGTGCTGACAGATGAAAAATGGCTCGTCTTTGTGCTGGAGCAGATTCTGTCAAATGCGCTGAAATACACGAAAAGTGGCAGCATTCACATCTATCTGTCACCGGATGCACCAAAAACGCTGGTGATTGAGGACACCGGCATCGGCATTGCGCCGGAGGATCTGCCGCGGATTTTCGAAAAAGGCTACACGGGCTGCAACGGCCGCGCAGACAAGCGGTCGACGGGCATCGGACTGTATCTGTGCCGCCAGATCATGGAGAAACTTTCGCATACCATCCGCATCGAGTCGGAGATGGGAGTGGGAACGAAGGTGTATCTTGGGCTGGATACCGTATCCTTGTAGTACATAGAGAGCTTCGCCGGGAATCTTACAGAAATGTAAGGTTGCCGGTCTTTTTGTAAGATGATTCTAAGGCAGAAGAGGGCGCGGACGGGTATAATAAGCCTTGTCAATTAAGAAAACAGTTCAGACAGAAAGGAAAATGTGACATGGCAATTCTGGAAGTAGAACATCTGAAAAAAACATATACCACGCGCCTTGGCAGCAACCGGGTGGAAGCGTTGAAAGACGTTAATTTTACAGTGGAACGGGGCGAATTTGTTGCAATCATGGGCGAATCGGGAAGCGGAAAAACGACGCTTCTGAACCTGCTCGCAGCACTAGACAAGCCAACCGGCGGACAGGTGCGGTTAAATGGAAAGAATCTCGGCGAATTAAAAGAGAAGGAGATTGCCGGATTCCGCCGCGAAAACTTAGGCTTCGTGTTCCAGGACTTCAACCTGCTCGATACCTTTTCCCTGCGTGACAACATTTATCTGCCGCTCGTGCTGGAAGGAAAAAAATACGAGGAGATGAGTCTTCGGGCAGAGCCGATTGCGAAAAAACTCGGCATCACCCAGGTCCTCAATAAATACCCATATGAGGTGTCCGGCGGACAGAAGCAGCGTGCAGCCGTTGCGCGTGCGCTGATTACCAATCCGGAGCTGGTTCTTGCGGATGAGCCTTCCGGCGCGCTCGATTCCCATGCAGCGGATGGCCTCATGAAACTGTTCGGGGAGATCAACGAGGAGGGCCAGACGATTGTTATGGTAACGCACAGTGTGAAGGCGGCCTGCTCGGCGAAACGTGTGCTGTTCATCAAGGACGGCGAGGTCTTCCACCAGCTGTATCGCGGTTCTTTAGGGCGCGATGAGATGTATCAGAAGATCTCCGATACGCTGACAATTCTTGCGACGGGTGGTGAACGGGATGAATAATCTGCTGTATGCCAGACTGGCAAAAACAAATTTGAGCAAAAACCGTCAGAATATTCTTCCGTATCTGCTGTCATGCATCGGCACGGTGGTGATGTTTTTTATCATGGATACACTGGCGCAGGGAAGTGGCTTTGATTCCATGATCGGAAAAGATACGATCCTGACAGTGATGGGGATGGGAACCTATATCATTGGCCTGTTCGCGGTGATTTTTCTGATCTACAGCAACAGTTTTCTGGCAAAAAGAAGAAAAAAAGAGTTCGGTTTGTTCCAGATTCTCGGCATGGAGAAAAAGCATCTGGCGAAGATCCTCTTTTTTGAGAGTCTGTATCTGTGGGCGGCATCGCTTGGAATCGGTATTCTGCTCGGTGTGTTGCTGTACCGCCTGCTGTTTCTGGTGCTGATGAAGCTGACCGGACTGAACGGAACAATTGGTTTTGCGTTCAGTGCAAAAGCCGTGGGAAGTACGATGCTGCTGTTCGGCCTGACTTTTGTGATCAATTTTCTCTTAAGCCTTCGCCAGATCCACGTCTCACAGCCGGTCGAACTGCTGCACGGCGGCGCGCAGGGTGAGCGGGAACCGAAAACGAAGCTTTTGACGGCGGTTCTTGGATTCATGCTTCTTGGTGCTGGCTATTATCTGGCTCTGACCTGCCAATCCTTGATGGACGCGCTTGATAAGTTTTTTAATGCAATCGCTTTGGTTATGGTGGGAACGTACTGCCTGTTTTCTGCTGGAAGTATTGCATTTTTGAAAATTCTGAAGAAAAACAAGAATTACTATTACCAGACACGCCATTTTACAAGCATTTCGGGCATGCTGTACCGCATGAAGCAAAATGCGGTCGGTCTTGCGAATATCTGTATTCTGTCAACGGGTGTGCTTCTGGTTATCTCCATCAGCACATGTTTGTGGACGGGGATTGAGGAGATTACCTATACGCGGTTTCCACATCAGATTTCGATCGAAGCAAATACTGGTGTGAGCGGCATTATGAAGACGGTGGAGCCGGTCAGTCAGAAGATGATAGAGGAAGTGAAAACTGAGATTGATCAGCATCTGGAAGAAAAGCAGCTCAGAAAAAAGTATGAAAGTGATCAGAGATACTATGTTATGCTTGCTGATGTAGATAGAAACAAAGTAGAAAAAACACAGTCAGATGATGCTGCGGCGAGTACACTGATAAAGATTATGGAAGAGTCGGAGTACGAACAGGTAACCGGCGAACAGGTAGAGCTGGAACCAGGGCAGGCTCTGGTTTTTCAGGAAAAACAGAAAAATTATGGATATGACACGATTGAACTGGGAAATCAGACGTATGAAGTAAAAAAATGGAATACCGATAAGAAATCGTACATTCTGGATGAGAAGACGCAAGTGTATGAGACAATGACGGTGGTGACGCGGAACCATGAAGCAAAGGAAGCGTATGCAGCTGTGCAGGGAAAGGAGCCAGAAGGATACAGTTGGGAATATGCTCTGGATCTTATCGGGGATGCCGGCGAACAGATCACAGTTGGAGATGAGATTGAGACGATACTGACGGAGTCATCTTTTAACGGATGGGTGGAAGTGCGCGAAAAAGAGCGCAATACGGTTTACAGTCTGTATGGTTCACTTCTGTTTTTAGGTGTTTTCGTCGGTGCGCTGTTTTTGATGGGTGCCGTTATGATTATCTATTACAAGCAGGTTTCAGAAGGCTTCGATGACCGAAAACGGTTCCAGATTATGCAGAAGGTCGGCATGAGCCGCAAAGAAATCCGTCAGACGATTCAGTCACAGGTGGTAACGGTCTTTTTCCTGCCGCTCGCGGTGGCCGTGGTGCATACAATGGTAGCGTTTCCATTGACCAAGCGTATCATGGCAATGCTGAATTTCCCGGACAGCAATCTGTTTCTGGTTGCAACAGCAATTACGATTGCGGCGTTTGCCGTGGTTTACCTGATCGTCTATGTGCTGACGGCGCGGGCGTATTACAAAATTGTGGAATAAAAAGATGTACTTTTTTCAAAACATCAGCGCGGCTTTGAAAAAAACTTAACAAAAAACGATGAGAAAAAGACATCCGGCGCAGACGGAAAATCTGTGGAGGATGTCTTTTTTGCTGTTCTATTTATAAATGCCGTTGACGGTAACTTTGAAAAGAGCTTCTTTTCCGTTGAGTTCGTCTTTTCCATAGTCTTCCGGGAAAGTGACGGTTACATCTACGCTGTCGCCCGGGTGATGACCGATGAGCTGTTCTTCAAAGTCATCAATGTAAGTATGAGAACCGATCACAAGATCAGCGCCGTTTCCTTTTGTGTTTCCTCCCTGGAATTCCACGCCGTCAATGGAGCCGACATAGTCGATATTGACGGTATCACCGTCCTCAATGGTGAGGGAAGTGTCGGTCTGCAAAGAGGCAGAAGCCGAAGTGGAGGCTGATGAGGCGGATGCGGCCGATGAGGCTGTGGAGGTATCCTCCGAGGCACTTTTGGCAGAGAGTCGTTTGGAATCGAGTACGCTGGCGATGATAAGGCCGACGATCACAACGACAATCAGAGCCGGTCCGGCCCAGCTCCAGGTCTTTTTGTAATGCGCTACTTTCGCTTCGTGCTCCCGCTCTTTGGCACGCCGTTCCTTGGCAGCTTTTCTGTTTTCTTTGTTCGTAAAATGGATCTCCTTTGCGCTTTTTACGACTGCAATCGTATTTTATAATATCAAGTATATCATAAAAATATGGTAAAAGTGTGAAAAAAATAACACGATCCAACATTGTCAATGCTCAAAAATGACGATATAATGAGTGCAAGTGAGTCAAATGAAAATTTATTTTCAGTTGACGAACGACGAATGTTGCTTACGCGATAGCGTAAGATTGAGTGCAAGTGAGTCAAATGAAAATTTATTTTCAGTTGGCGAACGACGAATGTCGCTTACGCGGCAGCGTAAGATTGAGTACAAGTGAGAAAACGCGGCGAGTAAGGGAGTGAATAAAATGGATGACTGGAGTAGTTTCAGAACGACGACATCCGAACAGCAGCGCCTCCGGGCTGCACTTTCCGGCTTTTGTGAATCGCAGGATCTTCTGGAAGAACAGCGAGCCGCATATACCGCATACCTGCGGAAACGCATCCGTCCCGCTGTCGAAATGCTGATTCGTGAGGATGATTTTTCAAAGCTGGAACGTATTCTGCAGACCGGATGGCTGTCCGATGCAGACCGAAAACGTTTTCTCAACCTTGCTGCCGACCAGCAGAAATGGCAGGCCTTCCGCATTCTCCTGAACCGGAGCTCACAGGATCCGATGCAGGAGAATACGGAAAGCAGAAAAACAGAAGCTGCGTTTCAAAAAGAAAAGCCCACAAAAGAAAAAGAAGCGCTGGCGCTCCGGCTTTTCGAAGAAGCCCGCAAAAACCTCTGCTGGTTGTACCCGGAACTTGGTGAAGCGATTCTTTTCTTTCAGCATCAGCCATCCGACAGGACAAAAGCCATCACATCCGACGGTCATACGATATATTTTAACTCCGATTTTGTACTCCGCATGTGTGCCGAAAATTCATCGTTCCTCAAGGAAGGCTATCAGCACCTGCTGCTGGAATGCATCCGCCGGTTTGGGAAAGAAACACCGGAGCCGGAAAAAAAAGAACAGCCCCCGGTTTCATGGCTGATGCCGGAAAAAGAAAAACAGTCTCCGGTTTCATGGCTGGTGCCGGGAAAAGAACCGGAACTTATCGAGTCTTTTCAATCAGTCTGGAAACGTGCTTCCCGCAAGTTGGCGGAAAACTACGGCACCGGCGGCCTGCGGCGAGGTCAGAACCGTGGTGGAAAAAAAGAAACCCTGTCCGGGATCGAAAAAAGAGCGTACGATTACCGCCGCTTCCTGAAACGCTTTACCGTTACCCGCGAGGAAATGGAGCTGGATCTCGACAGCTTCGATCCAGTCGCTTACCATTATGGGCTTATGTATTACGGAAATTTCCCTTTCATCGAGCCGCCGGAGACGCGCGAGGGAAACCGTCTCGAAGAGCTGGTTATCGCGATCGACACATCCGGTTCGTGCAAAAAAGAAATCGTAGCAAAATTTCTTGGTGAGACGCGCAGCATTTTTGAAGAAAAAGAAAACTTCTTTTCCAGCTGGAACGTCTGCCTGATCCAGTGCGACAGCTTTGTGCAGGATGTCACGATGATTCATTCCCCGAAAGAATGGGAAGCGTACCGCGAAGCAGTCACGATCAAGGGCCGAGGCGGAACAGATTTCCGTCCTGTCTTTCAGAAAGTGGAAGAGTTGCGGGAACAGCACGTATTCCGAAACTTAAAAGCGTTGATCTATTTTACCGACGGAGACGGAATTTATCCCGAACAAAAGCCCGATTACGAGACGGCATTCGTCTTTGTCAGACAGACCGAAAAAATGAATCTTGTCCCCAAATGGGCAAAAAAACTGCTGACAGAAGAATGTACTCTTTGAACACAACTGACAAAAAAGCATCTCGCAAAATCAAACACAGAAAGATTTCGAGAGTACATAAAGAGCGCATAAGATAAGAGAGAACATATGAACATACAAGAAGCAAAAGAGACAATTGAAACAGCCCTGCGCGCATACTTTGCAAGAGATGAAATTGGCTTTCCACTGGTTCCCCTCCGGCAGCAGCGTCCCATTCTCCTGATCGGCCCGCCGGGCATCGGAAAAACGGCAATTATGGAGCAGATCGCAGAAGAGTGCGGTGTGGGGCTTGTCGCCTACACGATGACACACCATACACGTCAGAGTGCCATGGGCCTTCCGGAGATCTGCACACGTGAAATCGAAGGGAAAACGGTACATACAACGGAATACACGCTGAGCGAGATCATTGCCTCGATCTATGACTGCATGGAGCAGACCGGAAAGAAGCGGGGTATCCTCTTTCTCGATGAAATTAACTGCGTCTCCGAGACCCTCGCTCCGGTAATGCTGCAGCTTTTGCAGGACAAAAAATTCGGCAATCAGCACATCCCGGATGACTGGCTGATCGTGGCCGCCGGAAATCCGCCGGAATATAATAAATCTGTGCGGGAATTTGATGTGGCAACGCTTGACCGTGTGCGGAAGATCGAGGTGCTTCCCGAGCTTTCCGTGTGGCTTTCCTATGCAGAGAAAAATCAGATCCACAGCGCCGTGACAACGTACCTTATGGCACACAGTGACCATTTTTATTCTGTTTCGCAGGAAGCGGATGAGAAGCGTTTTGTGACAGCACGCGGCTGGGAGGATTTGTCGGCAGTGCTGAAAAGTTATGAAATCCTGCATTTTCCGGTCGACGAAGCACTGATCGGACAATATTTGCAGGAAGAAAAGACGGCGGAGGAATTCAGCTCGTACTACCGGATTTACGAAAAATATGGACAGGATTACGGTGTGGAGGAGATTCTGACCGGTGCATTTTCCAGAAAAATCATGGCAGAAAAACAGAAGATGGCGGCAAATGGTTCCGCAGAAGAGCGATCTGTACTGCTGTCTCTGTTTCATGCGGCACTTCAGAAAGAGGCATCCGGCTGCCAGAAGCAGGAGCACACGGCAAAGGAGTTCTCCGAGTGCTTTCGCCAGTTTACCGGGCTTTGCAGGCAGAAAAAAGATGAGACATACGCATCCTGGCTACAACAGAAAGAGCAGGGATTTGCAGTGTGCAAACAGCAGGGGCTGCTGAAAAAGGACGAGGAAGAAACGAATGCGCGGGTCTTGAAAAAGTTAAAAAAACTCGAGGAGACCGCTAAAAAATGTCGCAAAACCGATTCGGATCAGATGAAAGAGCTTTTTGAAATGGTATGTGAACTGGAACAGGAAAAAGTGGAGAAGGAAGTAAAAGATGTGAAACTGCAGATCCGCCGTGCCGCTGAATTTTTACAGAACAGCTTTCCGGGCGGAGCAGAAGTGGTGCTGTTTGAAGCAAATCTGGCACGAAGTCCTGCGCTGCGGGCTTTTTTGATTGAGAAAAGCATGGATGCCGAATGATAAGCGGCCACTTTGGAAAGGAGAAAAAGATGAATTATAAAATGATCCTGCAGTACGATGGCACGCGCTATAACGGCTGGCAGAAGCAGGGAAATACGGACAACACGATTCAGGGCAAGCTCGAAACGCTGTTGTCCAGGATCGCAGGAGAGCCGGTGGAGATCCACGGCGCGGGCAGAACCGATGCCGGCGTCCATGCGGCGGGACAGGTCGCAAATGCAAAGTTCCATACGGATCTATCCGATGAAGAACTTCTGCAGACAATCAACCATTATCTGCCGGAAGACATCGAAGTCACCAGCCTCGCGCGGATGCCGGAGCGCTTCCACAGCCGTCTGAATGCGGTGGACAAAACATACGAATACCGTATCGTGATCGATGGCAGAAAGCATGTTTTCGAGCGGAAATACGTGTATTTTCCGGAAGCACCGCTCGATGTGGAAAAAATGAAAGAAGCATCGAAAGCGTTTATCGGAACGTATGATTTCAGGAGCTTCTGTGCCAACAAACGTATGAAAAAATCGACAGTACGGACGATTACCGGAATTGATTTCTGCGAGAAAGACGGGATTCTTATCATTTCCTATACCGGAACCGGTTTTCTGTACCACATGGTGCGGATCCTGACCGGAACACTTGTGGAGGCCGGGATGGGAAAACGGGATATCGCATCAATGACGGAGCTTCTCAAAGCAAAAAATCGCGAAAGTGCGGGTTTTCTTGCACCGGCATGCGGACTCCTGTTAAAAGAAGTCCGATATGAATAACCGAAATAATCAGGGCAATGCACCAGCCTTTTTTGTATAAAAAACCGAAAAAAGGCTGTGAATTGATAAATGCAGCATAGAAAAGAGAAAGGATGAGGTGAAAAGCATGTTTCAGAAGAAAAGAAATACTTTTCATGGCGGCGTTCACCCGTACGAGGGAAAAGAGCTCTCTAAGGACAAACCGATTGTCAAAGCGCAGCCGGGCAACTTATTGTATTACGCAGTGTCACAGCACATCGGAGCGCCTGCTGTGCCGATCGTACAAAAAGGCGACCATGTAAAAGCGGGACAGAAAATCGCAGAAGCGGGAGGATTTGTTTCGGCTCCTGTTTACGCATCGGTTTCCGGCACGGTAAAAGGAATTGAGAAAAAAGTTTCCGCAGCCGGTTCCCCGGTAGACTGTATCGTTGTGGAGAACGACGGGTTGTATGAAAAAGAAACATTTGAGGAGTGCCCGCACTGGGAAAAACTCGACGCAGATACGATTCGGAACAAGATCAAAGAGGCCGGAATCGTGGGAATGGGAGGTGCAGGCTTCCCGACACACGTCAAAGTATCCCCGAAAGATCCGTCAGCGATTGACCACATTCTCGTCAATGGAGCAGAGTGTGAGCCGTATCTGACGAGCGACTATCGCAGAATGCTCGAAGAGCCGGAAAAGGTGATCGGAGGCTTAAAAATCATGCTGCATATGTTCCCGAAAGCAAAGGGAATCATCTGCATTGAGGACAACAAACCGGACTGTATCGCGAAGTTCCGTGAGCTGCTGCTTCCGGAGGATAACATTGAGGTTCTGGAACTTAAAACGAAATACCCGCAGGGTGCCGAGCGTATGCTGATCTATGCAGCAACAGGACGAAAGGTAAATTCCTCCATGCTGCCGGCGGACGCGGGCTGTATCGTGGATAACATTGATACCGTGACCGCTATTTACCAGGCAGTCCGCTTCGGCGAACCGCTGATGAGCCGTATCGTTACCGTGACGGGAGATGCTGTACAGAATCCGTGCAACTTTGAAGTACCGGTCGGCATGCTCTTGTCCGAACTTTTAGAGCAGGCAGGCGGTCTGAAAAACGAGGCGGTCAAGATCATCTGCGGCGGCCCGATGATGGGAAGAGCTCTGTTTACAATGGATGTTCCTGTTACTAAGACAACATCTGCACTGACCTGCCTTACGGAGGATGAAGTATCTGCGCTGGCACCATCTGCCTGCATCAACTGCGGACGCTGTGTTTCCGTCTGTCCGGGTCAGATTCTTCCGGCCCGCCTTTCTGTTTTTGCGGAGCACGGTGAGGAAGAGAAGTTCCTGAAATATGGCGGAATGGAGTGCTGTGAATGTGGCTGTTGTTCCTTTATCTGCCCGGCAAGACGTCCGCTGACGCAGGAGATCAGCTCAATGCGTAAAGTGCTTCTGGCAAAGAGAAAGAAGAAATAGGGGGACCTTACATATGAATGGATTATTACACGTATCATCTTCCCCGCACGCACGGTCCAAGGTAACGACGGATAAAATCATGTTTGCCGTCCTGCTTGCCCTTGCCCCGGCAGTCTGCGTGGGAATCTGGAATTTCGGCCTTCGGGCACTGTTTTTGATTGTGATTTCGATGGCAGTCTGTCCCCTGACGGAATATCTGTATGAAAAAGGAATGAAGAAACCGGTGACGATTGCCGACGGCAGTGCACTGGTAACTGGTCTTCTGCTGGCAATGAACATGCCGGTGCAGGCGCCTCTTTGGATGCCGGTGATCGGCGGTGTGTTTGCAATTCTCGTCGTAAAACAGCTTTTCGGCGGTCTTGGCCAGAACATTATGAACCCGGCGCTTGCAGGAAGATGCTTCCTTTTGATTTCCTTCCCGGGTCATATGACAAACTTCGCTGCCCCGGCAGCCGCACATCTTGTGGATACCGTATCCGGTGCGACACCGCTTGCCGCAGCAAAAGCAGGAGAGCAGGTGAATCTGCTGTCCATGTTCCTTGGGAATACGGCCGGAACGATCGGTGAGACTTCCGCACTGGCCCTTTTGATTGGCGGCATTTTCCTTGTCTGCATTCATGTGATTGACTTCAATATTCCGCTCATCTACATCGGAACAGAGCTTTTGTTCGCCCTGCTTTTCGGCGGCCACGGTTTTGATATCAACTTCCTTGGCGCGCATCTTTTGGGCGGCGGTCTGATGCTCGGCGCATGGTTCATGGCAACCGATTACGTTACCCGCCCGATCACAAAGAAGGGACAGTATATCTATGCGGTCATTTTAGGTCTTCTGACCGGCGTATTCCGTATCTTTGGAAATTCGGCAGAGGGCGTTTCCTATGCCATCATCTTTACCAACCTTCTGGTTCCGCTTATTGAGCGTGTGACCGTGCCGGTTGGATTCGGAAGAGGAGGCAAGAAAAAAGCATGAACAAAATTATAAAAAACGCACTGATTCTTGCGGCGATCACGCTGATTGCCGGACTGCTTCTCGGTGCGGCCCACCAGGTAACCTTAGAGCCGATCCAGAAACAGCAGGAAAAAGAAAAACAGGAATCCTGCCAGAACGTATTCCCGGAGGCAGCTTCCTTTGAAGAAGTAACAATGAGCGATGCAGAACAGGCAGAGCTTGCGGCAGCACTGATCGGCCACGGTTTTGAAGCACAGACGATTGACGAACTGCTGCTTGCAAAAGACGCATCCGGCGCGACGATCGGCCTGGTTGAGATCATCTCCACAACCGAAGGCTATGGCGGCGGCATGCAGTTCTCGATGGGAATTGCATCGGACGGAACGACAAAAGGAATCTCTTTCCTGTCACTTTCCGAGACGGCCGGCCTTGGTATGCGTGCCGACACAGACGATTTCAAGAATCAGTTCAAGGATAAAAACGTAGAAGCATTCTCCTACACAAAATCCGGCGCATCCGCGGATGATGAAATCGATGCGCTGAGCGGAGCAACTCTGACAACGAACGCTGTAACAAACGGTGTCAATGCAGGAATCTGCTGTTTTAACTACTGCAACGAATCCGGTCTGCTTTCCGGAGAGGGAGGGAACTCATGAGAAAAGATACGCCGCTGGAACGGCTTTATAATGGTATCATAAAAGAAAACCCGACCTTCGTCATGATGCTGGGTATGTGTCCGACGCTTGCGGTTACCACTTCTGCAAAGAACGGTATCGGCATGGGCCTTGCGACGATGGTCATCCTGACCGCCTCCAACCTGATGATTTCCCTGCTTCGGAAAATCATCCCGGACGGCGTGCGTATGCCAGCATACATCGTTGTTGTGGCATCGTTTGTAACCATCGTGGATTTTTTGATGGAAGGTTTTATTCCGGCACTCTATTCCGCCCTTGGCATCTACATCCCGCTGATCGTTGTAAACTGTATCATCCTGGGACGCGCCGAGGCATATGCTGGAAAACATGGTCCGATCCCGTCTTTATTTGATGGTATCGGCATGGGCCTTGGATTTACCGTCGGCCTGACCCTGATCGGTATGTTTCGTGAGCTGATCGGAGCCGGAACCCTGTTCGGTATCCAGGTAATGCCGAGTGCTTACGAGCCGGTCAACATCTTCATCATGGCGCCGGGTGCATTCCTTGTGCTGGCAATGCTCGTTGCGGTGCAGAACCGCATCAAACGCCAGAAGTCAGAGAAAACCGGAAAACCGGCAGTCCCGGCAGAAGAGACCGGCTGTATGGCATGCGCCAATAAGGCATACTGCCAGGCTGTGAAAGGAAAGGAGGAAGCGAAATGAAAGAACTGATTTTAATTGCGATCGGTGCGGCGCTGGTGAACAACGTTGTCTTAAGCCAGTTCCTCGGCATCTGTGCTTTCCTCGGTGTTTCCAAAAAGATGGATACGGCGGCCGGCATGGGCGGAGCGGTTATTTTTGTCCTCACGATTTCTTCATTTGTGACAAGTCTGATTTACAAATTTATCCTGGCACCGGCAGAACTTGATTATCTGAAAACGATCGTTTTCATTCTTGTCATCGCGGCGCTGGTACAGCTCGTTGAGATGTTCCTGAAAAAGACGATTCCGTCTCTGTACCGAGCGCTCGGCGTTTACCTTCCGCTGATTACAACAAACTGCGCGGTACTCGGTGTGGCACTCATCAACGTACAGAAGGATTACACGATTCTGCAGGGTACGGTTTACGGTCTGGCAACCGCAATCGGCTTTACGATTGCCATGGTGCTGATGGCCGGCCTGCGGGAAAAGATGGAGTACAACGATATCCCGGAGTCATTCAAAGGAATGCCGATCGTTCTTCTTACGGCTATGCTGATGTCAATGGCATTTATGGGATTTTCCGGAATGATCTAGGAGGGATGAAGAGATGAATGGTATTTTAGCAGCCACCTTGATGGTGGGTGGAACCGGCCTTTTGATTGGTATTCTCCTTGGAATTGCCGGAAAGAAGTTTTATGTGGAAGTGGACGAGCGCGAGACGAAGGTCCGTGAAGCGCTGCCGGGCAACAACTGCGGCGGCTGCGGTTACCCGGGCTGTGACGGAGCGGCTGCTGCAGTGGTAAAGGGTGAAGCCCCGATTTCGGTCTGTCCGGTCGGCGGAGCGCCGGTTGCGGCAGCGATCGGTGCCATTATGGGACAGGAAGCCGGAGCACAGGAGCGCAGAAAAGCAGTGGTACGGTGCGCCGGTACGTGTGACGTGGCAAAGAACAAGTATGAATACACGGGTGCAAGGGACTGCTCCTACGCCGGTTTTGTACCGGGCGGTGGTCCGAAGAGCTGCGGAAACGGATGTCTTGGTTTTGGAAACTGCGTGAAGGCATGTAAGTTTGATGCGATCCATATTGAAAACGGCATTGCCGTTGTGGACGGCGAAGCGTGCAAGGCATGCGGTGCCTGCGTGAAGGCCTGTCCGAGAAATCTGATCGACCTGATTCCGTATGAGCAGAAGATCACGGTGAAATGCCGCTCAACCGAGAAGGGCAAGGCGGTGATGGCAGCGTGTGAGATCGGCTGTATCGGATGTAAGAAGTGCGAGAAGAACTGCCCGTCAGATGCAATTCACGTTGTGGACCAGCGCGCGGAGATCGACCCGGCAAAATGTACAGGCTGCGGTCTCTGCGCGGAGAACTGCCCGCGGAAGTGTATTATGGTAGAAAAATAAAAATGAGAAATTCCATGCTGTGGGAGGGAACTTCTGCGGCGTGGAATTTTTGCTTTTCGGTGATATCGTGTTAGCCAATGCCGGGGGTGGCTGGCTTGACTTGAATTTGGGAAAATGATAAACTGAAAGTCAGAAAACGAGGGGCGAAAAGCTAAAAAAATATAAAATGGCAGAAAGGACGGGGCAAAAGTATGACAATGACAATGGATGAACTGATGAAAGTGCTCGATATGCAGGAGGATATTCTGCAGTTTACGCATTTTACAAATGCAGACGCATGGGAACTGGGAACGATGATCCTGATGGAGGCAAGACGGCGCGGAGCACAGGTTGGCATCATGATCCGCAGAAGCAACGGGGAAGTTGTATTCCAGTATTGTGATAACGGCATTACGCCGCACAATGTGGAGCTGATGAGACGGAAGAGCAATTCGGTGCTTCTGACGGAGCGGAGTTCGCTGCAGCTCTACATGGCAGCGACGAATGCGCCGGAGAGCGTAAAACAGATGGTACTGGACCCGAAGGAATACGCAATGCTGGGCGGAGGTTTTCCGATCTGCGTGGAAGAAGTCGGCGTTGTGGCGACCGTAGCAGTGTCCGGCATGGGACAGGTTTCGGATCATGATGTGATTGTGAAATGCATCAGCAAATATTTGCATATCGATGAAGTACCAAGAATCAGAACTGTATGAAAATGATGATTGAAACTAAATTTTGTGTATGATACAATGTCACCGGCAAAAAGACATGACAGTTCCATCAGGGACAACAAAACCCCCGTGAGCGGCAACTCACGGGGGTTGGTTTATGTCAGCAGGTTTTGCATATCTTCCGGCAGTGGTGCGTGGAAGTTTAAGGGTTCTCCGGTGATCGGATGGACGAAGGAGAGCGATGCAGAGTGAAGTGCCTGGCGGGGGAAAGTGCCGGGAGTTTTGTTGTAGAGGGTATCGCCGAGCAGCGGATGGCCGATGTAAGCCATGTGGACGCGGATCTGGTGGGTGCGGCCGGTTTCGAGGTTGAGTTCGAGGTGGGAGAAAACGGAGCAGTGCGCGAGGGTGCGGTAATGGGTTACGGAGCGCTCGCCGGAGGCAAAGTCGACGGTGCGCTGGATGAGGGAGCCGTCGAGGCGGGCGATCGGGGCGTCGATGGTGCCTGATGCAGCGGTTTCGCCGAGGGCGAAGGCCTGATACGTGCGGTGGATTTCGCGGGAGCGCATGGCCTGGGAGAGGACGGCGGCGCTTAAGGCGTGCTTGGCGAGTACGATAAGGCCGGTGGTGTCGCGGTCGAGGCGGTTGATGCAGCGGTAGACGAAGGGTTCACCTTTCTGTTCAAAATACCATGCAATGCCGTTTGCCAGCGTATTTTCATAATTTCCAATCGACGGATGAATCGGCGTATCAGCGGGTTTATCCACAACGAGGATGTCGTCATCCTCATACACAACCGAAAACGGAACCGGCCGCGGCAGAATTCCGTCGGAGGGTTCTGTTTCGACAAGGTGCGTTTCGATCACATCCCCGGCGTGCACGGCCTGGCTCGTCCAGGCGCGGACGCCGTTTCGGAAAATGCCGTCCTCTGTGCGTTTTAAGCCCGTAATAATATGGCGCGAATATCCATGCCGGCGGAGAAACCATTCCACAGTCAGATTTTCCCGTTCCTCCTCCGGCGAAACCACATATGTAAACCTGTGTCCCATACACAAAACCTCCGTTTCTATAGCTTTTTTATCGAATGAACCCCGTCATTTCGGGGCAAAATTTCAAAAAGAGACTTTCCCAGTCTTTCGCAAGTATAGCCGAAAACAGATGGAAAAGCAAGAAACTTACCTTTCTATAGCGAAAATATAAAAAAGTATAAAAGTTTCATGAAATGTCAGAATTTGATTGATTTTAGCGAAAGAAAAGTTTATGCTACTAAAAAAGAAAGAAAATCAAGAAACAGGAGGGGATACAGATGAAGCAGGTGCAAAAACCGAAAAAACCCATAATTTTTTATTATGTGATTGCGCTGATCGTTATTCTGCTGTTAAATCTTCTGCTTTTTCCGAGACTTCTCGAGCCAAAAGTAACAGAAGTTGATTACGGAAAATTTTTGCAGATGGTAGATAACAACGAAATCAGCGAAGTCCAGATCCAGTCAAATGAGATTATTTTCAGCGACAAATCAAGCCCGGCGAATTATTATAAGACGGGTGTGATGAATGATTACAAGCTGGTAGATCGTTTATATGAGGCAGGTATTACCGAATTCGGAACGCCGATCATAGAGCAGATGTCGCCACTCATGGAATTTCTTTTAACATGGGTAATACCGATCGTTGTGATGGTTGCGCTCGGACAGTGGCTGATGAAACGCATGACGAGCAAGATGATGGGTGGCATGGGAAATGCGATGAGCTTTGGAAAGAGCAACGCCAAGGTTTATGTACAGTCCGAAACCGGCATTAAATTTGCAGATGTTGCCGGAGAGGATGAGGCAAAAGAAATTTTACAGGAGATTGTTGACTTCCTGCATAATCCCAAAAAATATGAAGAAATTGGTGCAAAAATGCCGAAAGGAGCACTGCTTGTCGGCCCTCCTGGAACCGGTAAAACACTGCTGGCAAAAGCTGTAGCCGGTGAGGCAAACGTTCCGTTCTTCTCCATTTCCGGTTCTGAGTTTGTCGAGATGTTCGTCGGCATGGGAGCTGCGAAGGTGCGTGACCTGTTCCAGCAGGCAAATGAGAAAGCACCGTGTATCGTCTTTATCGATGAGATCGATACCGTCGGCAAAAAACGTGACGGCGGCGGATTCTCCGGAAACGACGAGCGTGAGCAGACCCTGAACCAGCTGCTTGCCGAGATGGATGGATTCGATGGAAAGAAAGGCGTTGTCATTCTGGCAGCGACGAACCGTCCGGATTCCCTGGACCCGGCACTTCTTCGTCCGGGCCGTTTCGACCGCCGTGTGCCGGTTGAACTGCCTGACTTAAAAGGCCGTGAGGAAATCCTGAAAGTCCATGCGAAAAACATCCGCGTGGGCGACAATGTCGATTACAATGCGATCGCACGTATGGCATCCGGTGCTTCTGGTGCAGAACTTGCCAATATGATCAACGAGGCAGCACTCCGTGCCGTCCGTGATGGAAGAAAATTCGTCACCCAGGCGGATCTGGAGGAGAGCGTTGAGGTTGTCATCGCCGGATACCAGAAGAAGAATAAGATCATGACCGACAAAGAGAAACTGATCGTTTCCTACCACGAGGTCGGCCATGCACTCGTCGCAGCACTGCAGAGCCATTCCGCTCCGGTTACGAAGATCACCATTATCCCGCGTACGTCCGGCGCCCTCGGCTATACGATGCAGGTGGATGAAGATGAGCACAACCTGATGAGCCGCGAAGAGCTGGAAAACAAGATTGCAACGCTGACCGGCGGCCGTGTGGCAGAGGATCTGGTGTTCCATTCCATCACGACAGGTGCTTCGAACGATATCGAGCAGGCAACGAAGGTGGCAAGATCCATGATCACCCGCTTCGGTATGAACGAGGAATTTGGTATGGTTGCATTTGAGACGGTAACGAACCAGTACCTCGGCGGCGACACTTCCCTGGCATGCTCCGAATCAACAGCAGCACAGATTGATGAGAAGGTTGTTGAAGCAGTCAGAAAACAGTACGACAAAGCAGAGCAGCTCTTAAAAGATAACATGCCGAAACTCCACGAGCTGGCAAAATATCTGTATGAGAAAGAGACGATCACAGGTGATGAGTTTATGGAAATCCTGAATTTATCCCCGGATCAGCTCACGACAACGAGAATGGAAATAAACTAAAAAGCGATAAAAGCAGATGAGAATCCCGCGTTTCAAGGCGACTTCAGCCTTGCGCGGGATTCTTTCTTGTGCTATAATGCTGTAATGCGAAATTATGACACAAAAAGACAGATTTTTTAGGATAGACCAAGAGAACATAAGGAGAAACGCAATGAAGAAAAAACAGGCATGGAAAGTGATGGGTGCTGTCCTTGCGGGCACACTGGTATTTTCCGATGCAGTTCCGCTCCATGCCGGCGCATCGGCAGGAACGGAAAAAAGCGCAGTACAGAACGAAACTGTCTCCGGAACGGAGAACGGTACAGAGACAAAGACAAAACGGGCAGCCGTTTATGTGAATCTGAAAACCGGCGATGATACGGCAGACGGTACAACGGCAGAGACAGCAGTGAAAACCGTGGAAAAAGCACAGGAGCTTCTTGCAGTTGCAGCGGCAGAACTGCAGGCGGACGGGAAAACAACCGAAAAAAACACTACTGCAGATACCAGCAAAACGGCAGCGGAGGAAGCAGCAGAAAAATATCTGGTATTCGTCGGCATGGATGAAAAAGAGCTGGAAACGTATCGAAAGAAACAGCAGAAAACAGACTTCTGGGGAAGAGTAACAGATACCGTTTTTGCGGCAGATGAAATCGTGGTGACAGAAGCCGGATATGAGGCTGTTCTGGCAGCAGAAAAAGCAAAAGAAACGGTTTCGGAAACACCAACGCTTGCGCCGGGCGAGTCTCCGGCACCGGATGCGGCAGAAGATACCGTAACACCAACTCCGGGTCCGACGGAAACACCGGATGCAGAGCCGACCGCAGAACCAACGGTGACCCCGGACGCAGAACCGACGGAAACGCCGGACGCAGAGCCGACGGAAACGCCGGACGCAGAGCCGACCGTAACGCCGGCGGAGGAACCAACGGCAACTCCGACACCGGATGCGGACCGCGGAGAAAATACAGGGGATACACCAACGGCAGCGCCGACACCGGATGCGGAACCGACCATAACGCCGGAAGTAACTCCGACGACAGCACCGGGCGAGAATACCGATGACAGTGAAAATCCGGAGAATCCGGAAACTCCGGCAGAAGATCCAACCGTGACACCTGCCCCGGATGATACAGCAAAAGACGATCCTGCAGCAGATGATACAAACCAGGACGATACAAACCAGGATAACCAGAACGGAACGGGAAATGATGCATCATCGGACCAGTGGAAACAGGATGAAAATCTGGATGACCTTGTAAAAGATGAAATTCAGAAAGAAAACGAAACCGTAAAAAATTTCGATGAAATTTCCAATCCATCCGGTACGGACAGCACAGAAGAAGGCTATCTGGTCTCCGATGTCTCTCTTTTGATCCAGCCGATGGCAGTAAGTCTGTCCGGAAGCGTTGTAGCAGAGGAGCAGACGGAAACAGCAGAAGCTGAGACGGCGGACGAAGGCGAGCATGAACTGCTTGCAGCTGCAGAGCAGAAATCCAACCTGAGTGCCGGTGAAATGACAGCAAGTGCAGCCGATGACGTAAGTACGCTGCGTGCCGCAGGAACGATCCTTGTAGGACCGGACAACTACGGAACGAATAAGACATCTACTCCGACTCCGACAGCCACACCGTCGAAGAGCAGCAGTAACAACAGCTCTTCCAATTCCAATACCGGAAGCACAAAGATTCCGCAGAAGAAGACACAGACCACTGCAAGCATCCGCAGCATCCCGGTCAACACCGGCGATGAGACGATGGTGCTTCCGCTGGCGATCAGCTCCGCACTTTCTGCAGCCGTTATGTTCTGCATGGCATTCCTTCAGATGCAGGCGAAACGCGCAAAGAGCATGGCCGCATGGCTGGAATTCAAAAAGAATCATCCGTTTGACGAAGAATAAAGAAACAGGCATATCCGAAAAAGCCATTCCATACATTTACAGTATGGGAGGGCTTTTTTTTATGGAAGAAAAGAAAACATGGGCGGTGGGTGCGGGCAGCGGGATCGGCTGGCTGAAGGCTCTTCTCGTTTCCTATCTGATCTCGGTGCTTCTTCTTTTGCTGCTGTCTTTCCTGCTCTGGAAATTTTCCTGGAAGGAAAGCTGGGTGCATGCGGGCATTGTGGTGATCTATCTGGCATCAAGCTTTTCCGGCGGAAGAATGGCAGGAAACATGGCGGGAAAACGGCGGTTTCTCTGGGGCATCTGCTTTGGAATCGTGTATTTTGCCATTCTGATCATCGTCTCCGCAGTCTTCCTGCCGGGCGGATTTGCCGGAGCCGGAAGACTTCTGTGGGCGGCAGCAGTCTGTGCCGTCGGCGGCATGGCAGGCGGAATGACGGCACACGGCAGATAAAAGCGGACAAAACAGAACATTTTTTCAAAAAACAGACTTTTAAATTTGAAAAACCTATGCTATAATGGGAAGAGCTAATGGCCGAAGACTATAAAAAAGTCGCGCGTCAACTACAATGAAGGAGGAATGTGCCATGAAACACATCAAAACTTTAAATACAAAAAGCTTACAGAACACTGTAAAAAAAGGTGGATGCGGTGAGTGCCAGACATCCTGCCAGTCCGCATGTAAGACTTCTTGCACCGTAGGCAACCAGAGCTGCGAGCATAAGTAAAAGTAATCCATAAGGACGAGTAAAAGGTGTTCCCAGAACCGGTTTCGCCGGATTTGGGAACATTCTTTTTGCCAGGCATATTAAAAAAAGAGAGAGTTATAGAAAGGAATACCACAGTGATACATTTATATAAAAGCAATGGCTTCAACATGGTGCTGGACGTCAACAGCGGCTCCGTCCATGTTGTGGATGACTGCGTATACGATGTGCTTTCCTGCATGAACGAAGGAAAAAATGCAGAAGAGACAGCAGAGGCGCTTAGCAGTAAATACGCCGAGCAGGACATCACCGAAGCCAGAGAAGAAATTCAGGAACTTACAGACAACGGCATGCTCTTTACAAAAGACATCTACGAAAACGCAATTGATCAGTTTTCCAACCGTCCGACCGTCGTAAAAGCACTCTGCCTCCACATTGCACACGACTGCAACCTTGCCTGTCGTTACTGCTTCGCAGAAGAGGGCGAGTATCACGGAAGACGTGCACTGATGTCCCTGGAAGTCGGCAAAAAAGCGCTTGATTTCCTGATCGCGAACTCCGGCAGCAGAAGAAACCTCGAGGTAGATTTCTTCGGCGGTGAACCGCTGATGAACTGGGATGTTGTAAAACAGCTCGTAGCCTACGGAAGAGAACAGGAGAAGTTACATAACAAGAACTTCCGTTTCACCCTGACCACCAACGGTGTTCTCTTAAACGACGAGGTCATGGAGTTCTGCAATAAAGAGATGGGCAACGTCGTGTTAAGTATCGACGGAAGAAAAGAAGTTCACGATCACATGCGTCCGTTCCGCAAAGGTGCCGGAAGCTACGATCTGATCGTGCCGAAATTCCAGAAATTCGCTGAGCTTCGTCATCAGGATAAATACTATGTGCGCGGAACTTTCACGCATTACAACACAGACTTTGCAGCTGATGTTCTCCATCTGGCAGACCTCGGCTTCAAGCAGATCTCGGTTGAGCCTGTTGTAGCGCCTCCGACCGAGGACTATGCGATCTGTGAGGAAGACCTTCCGGTGATCTTCGAACAGTACGACATTCTGGCAAGAGAGATGATCAAGAGGGAAAAAGAGGGAAGAGGCTTCAATTTCTTTCACTTTATGATCGATCTGACCGGCGGACCATGTGTTTATAAACGTCTTTCCGGCTGCGGTTCCGGAACCGAGTACCTTGCGGTAACACCGTGGGGCGATTTCTATCCGTGCCACCAGTTCGTAGGACAGGAAGATTTCTGCCTCGGAAATGTTTACGAAGGCGTGAAAAAGACAGAAACTGTCAACGAATTCAAAAAATGCAACGTTTATTCCAAGAAGGAGTGCAGCCAGTGCTTTGCACGGTTCTACTGCAGCGGCGGATGCGCGGCAAACTCCTACAATTTCACAGGTAAGATCAACGATGTTTACGAGATCGGATGCAAGATGCAGCAGAAACGGATCGAGTGTGCATTGATGATAAAGGCAGCTCTGGCCGAAGATTAAAGAAAAGAGGAAAATCGCGACATGATGAAGAAGAAACAGAGTATCATCGCACTCGTCCTGGCAGCCATTGTAACAGTGCTTCTTGGATGGACGATGATCAAAGGATGGGGTCCTACCGGAACCGGTTCGATGAAGAACATCAACCTGGGTCTGGATCTGTCCGGCGGTGTCAGCATTACCTATCAGGCCGTAAAGGACAACCCGACAGACGAAGAAATGTCAGATACCCGCTACAAGCTGGAACAGCGTGCGCAGCAGTACAGCGAAGAGGCACAGGTGTATCTGCAGGGCGACAACCGTATCACCATTGAAATCCCGGGTGCAACCGATGCAACCACCATTCTGGAAGAGATGGGTAAACCGGGAAGCCTGTATTTCATCAAACAGACCAACGATGACGGAACAGAAAACTACACCTACGACAGCTCGACCGGCGAGTACGTTCTGAACGGAAAAACTATCGAAGAGCTCGAGGAGGACGGCTCCGTCGTTCTGACCGGTAAAGATGTGGAGAGCGCAGAAGCCATGCATCAGCAGAACTCCACCACAAAAGCAACCGAGAGCGTCGTTCAGCTGAAAATGACCGACGAAGGAAAACAGAAATTTGCAGACGCAACCCAGGAAGCCTACAGCGCAGGAAAGAGCATCGGTATCTACTATGATGAGAAATTCGTCAGTGTACCGAGTGTAAACGCTGTGATTTCCGATGGTACTGCAGTCATCTCCGGCGGAAACATGGACTGGGATGAAGCAACCAGCCTGGCATCCACCCTCCGTATCGGTTCCCTTTCCCTGAAACTTGAGGAGATCAACTCCAGCGTCGTTGGAGCACAGCTTGGATCTGCAGCTGTTTCCACCAGCGTGAAAGCAGGAGCGATCGGCATTATCCTGATCATCATCTTCCTTGCAGTTGTATACCGCCTGCCTGGTATTGCAGCCGGATGGGCACTGCTCATTTACGTTGAGCTGAACCTGATTTCTTTAAATGCATTTGACCTGACCCTGACTCTGCCTGGTATCGCCGGTGTTATCCTGTCGATCGGTATGGCAGTCGATGCGAACGTTATCATCTACGCCCGTATCGAGGAGGAGATCGGTGCCGGAAAGACGGTTCATGCAGCAATCCGCGACGGATTCAAGAAGGCAGCTTCCGCCATCCTGGACGGAAACGTAACGACTCTGATTGCAGCAGCCGTTCTGTATGCACTCGCAAGCGGAAGTGTCCGCGGATTCGCCATGACACTTGCTCTTGGTATTGTTCTTTCCATGTTCAGCGCCATGGTTGTTTCCAGACTGCTGGTCAACAGCCTGTATGGTATGGGACTGAAGGATGCGAAATACTACGGAACCAAGAAAGAGCGCAAGGGATTTCCATTTATGGAAAAGAGAAAGATCTTTTTCACGATCTCCTGCATTCTGCTGCTTGCCGTTCCGGCCAGCATGATTTTCATGCATCAGACAAAGGGAAGCGCACTGAACTTCGGCCTTGACTTCAAGGGCGGTACTTCCATCAACGTTCCGTTCAACGAGGATTACTCCATCGAAGAGCTGGATAAAGAGGTAGAGCCGGTTGTGGAAGGCGTGACAAAAGATTCCAATATTCAGATGACAAAGGTTGTCGGAGGCAACAATGTCATCATCAAAACACGTTCTCTGACTCTGGAAGAGCGTGAGCAGGTTTACCAGGCAATGGCAGACAATTTCGGTGTCGATACTTCTGAAATCACTTTCGACAACATTTCTTCTACTGTAAGTAAAGAGATGAGCCAGAATGCGATGAAAGCAGTTATCATCGCTGTAGTCTGCATGCTGCTGTACATCTGGATCCGTTTCCGCGACATCCGTTTCGCATCGAGTGCCATCCTTGCACTGATGCACGATATCGCCATTGTATTCGGATTCTATGTGGTATCCCGTATTTCGGTCGGCAGCACCTTTATCGCGTGTATGCTGACGATCCTCGGCTATTCCATCAACAGTACGATCGTCATCTTCGACCGTATCCGTGAGAATCTGCCGGAGTTAAAGAGAGAGCCGATTGAGTCCCTGGTTGACCGCTGCATCACGGACACCCTGACCCGAAGCATTTACAGTTCCCTCACCACCTTTATCACCATCTTTGTTCTGTTCGTGATGGGAGTTTCTTCCATCCGCGACTTTGCAGCACCTCTGATGGTTGGTATCGTATGCGGAGCTTACACTTCTGTCTGCATCACAGGTGCCCTGTGGTATGTGATGAAGCACGTTGGAAAAAACAAATATGTGCCGTCCAAAGCAGTACAGAATAATACAAAAAATAAATAAAAGCAGCAAAAACCATAAAAAGAGAAACGCCGGACCGGAAAAGTCCGGCGTTTCCTGCTAACAGGAAAGAGGAGAACATATGAAGAAAGAACGCTGGGTAGTTTCGGCAAAACGCGCCGATTTCCAGGCAATTGCGGACCGGTTCGGCATCGATCCCGTCATCGCCCGCCTGATCCGGAACCGGGATGTGACCGGGGAGAAAGAGATCGAAGAGTATCTCTTCGGTGATCTGGAGCAGCTCCACGATCCGCTGCTGATGAAGGATATGGAGCGCGCGGCAGATCTGATCGCAGAAAAAATCCGGGAGAAAAAGCCGATCCGCATCATCGGGGACTACGACATCGACGGTGTTACGGCAACGTATATTCTGCTGACCGGCTTAAAAGATCTCGGTGCCGATGTGGATGTGCGTATCCCGGACCGGATTGCAGACGGATACGGCTTAAATGAGCATCTTGTGCAGTTTGCCGCGGATGAGGGGCGGGACACGATCGTCACCTGTGACAACGGCATCGCGGCGGGCAGTCAGATCCGTCTGGCAAAAGAGCTTGGCATGACGGTTGTTGTGACGGACCACCACGAGGTTCCGTTTGAGGAGGATGAAAACGGAGAACGCCGCTACATCCTGCCGCCGGCGGACGCGGTTGTCAATCCGAAACAGAAAGACTGTTCCTATCCGTTTCCGGGCCTCTGCGGTGCGGCCGTCGCATGGAAACTGATCCAGACGATGGAGGCAAAAGCAGGTATTCCAAAGGAGCACAGCTTCCGCTTTCTGGAATTTGTCGCCATTGCGACGATCGGTGATGTGATGGATCTGCAGGGAGAAAACCGGATTTTTGTAAAAGCCGGCCTTCGGGCGCTCCATAAAACGCAGAACCTCGGCCTGCAGGAGCTGATCCGTGTGCAGGGCATCGAGGCGGAAAACGTGACACCGTATCACATCGGCTTCGTTCTCGGCCCGTGCATCAACGCATCGGGACGGCTTGACACGGCGGAGCATTCGTTAAAACTGCTCTGCGCAAAGACACGTGAGGAGGCCGCAAAGCTTGCCGGGGACTTGAAAGACCTGAATGAAAGCCGCAAAGAGCTGACGCGCCAGGGTGAGGCGAAAGCAATCGAGCTCGTGGAAACCTCCCCGCTGCAGAACGACAAAGTCCTCGTCGTCTATCTGCCGGACTGCCACGAGAGCCTTGCCGGAATCATCGCAGGTCGCCTGCGGGAGCACTTCCACAAACCATCCTTCGTACTCACCAGAAGTGAGGAGGGCGTCAAGGGCTCCGGCCGCTCGATCGAAGCGTATTCGATGTATGAGGAGCTCTGCAAATGCAAAGAACAGATGACGAAATTCGGCGGCCACCCGATGGCTGCGGGCCTTTCCCTCGCAGGAGAGGAGATGATCGAACCGTTCCGCCGGGCACTGAACGATAATTCCACGCTGACGGAAGAGGATTTCGTCGAAAAAGTCGTGATCGATGTGCCGATGCCGATCACCTACATCACCAAAAATCTGATCCGCCAGTTAAGCCTCTTGGAGCCGTTCGGAAAAGGCAACACGAAACCGCTGTTCGCACAGAAAGGACTGACTGTATTAAATTACCGCATTTTTGGAAAGAATAGAAACGTGGTGAAAGTACAGCTTGCCGATGCGGGCGGATACCAGATGGATGGTGTCTATTTCGGCGAGGGAGAAGCGTTCGCCGCATACGTGGATGCACATCCGACCCTCTCGGTAGCGTACTATCCGTCGATCGATACGTGGAACGGACGCGACAAATTACAGATCAATATCCAGAGTTATTTTTAAAGATGCAGAAAAGCCGCAAATACCTGATTTTTCTGCCCTGTTTTCTATCGGAAACAAAATTGACGCAGAAGAATATTGATGCTATACTATAAGGTGAATTGTCAAACCTTGACGAAACGGAGGAATATTTTATGAAAAAAGTAGAGGATTACGTAAGAAGTATTCCGGATTTCCCGGAACCGGGTATTATTTTCAGAGATGTAACGAGTATCCTGCAGGACGCAGACGGACTGCAGCTTGCCATAGATGAGATGCAGCATTTTGTAGAAGAAGTAGACTGTGATGTAATCTGCGGAACCGAGTCCCGCGGCTTCATTTTCGGTATGCCGATTGCTTACAATCTGCACAAACCGTTCGTGCCGATCCGTAAAAAAGGAAAACTTCCTCTGGAGACCGTCGAGGAGAGCTATGACCTAGAGTACGGCAGCGCAACGATCGAGATGCACAAAGACTCCATCAAACCGGGCCAGAAGGTAGTCATCATCGACGACCTGATTGCAACCGGCGGTACCGTGGAGGCCTGTGCAAAAATGATCGAGCGCCTCGGCGGCGAAGTAACCAGAATCGTGTTCCTGATGGAGCTTGCCGGCTTAAAAGGACGCGAAAAACTGGCAAAATATGATGTAAAATCTGTCATCCGTTACGATGGCAAATAACGTATCCAACGAAACGCAGGGGTTAATCATGAGAGCGGAGGATACATATGGAAGAAGAGAAAAGAATCAGTGAAGAAGAATTAAAGAAGGATGTGGCGGCGGCAGAAGCCAGAATCCGCAAGACGGACGATTTTACAAGTCCGGAGGAATTATACGGGGAATTGATTGCTTCTGTGAAAAAATATCATCCATCGGACGATATTTCCCTGATCGAAAAAGCATACCGCGTGGCAGCGGATGCACATAAGGACCAGAAAAGAAAGAGCGGGGAACCGTACATCATCCATCCGCTCTGTGTGGCAATTATCCTGGCAGATCTGGAGCTCGACAAGGAGTCGATCGCGGCAGGCCTTCTGCACGACGTTGTCGAAGATACCGTCATGACCGAAGAAGAGCTGACCGAGGAGTTCGGCCCGGAGGTGTCCCTGATTGTAAGCGGTGTCACGAAGCTGGCACAGCTGAAATATTCTGCGGATAAGGTCGAGGAGCAGGCAGAAAACCTGAGAAAGATGTTCCTTGCGATGGCAAAGGATATCCGCGTTATTCTGGTAAAACTGGCGGACCGTCTGCACAACATGCGGACTGCACAGTACTGGTCGCCGGAGACGCAGAAGAAAAAAGCGCGTGAGACGATGGATATTTATGCCCCGATCGCACAGCGCCTCGGTATTTCCAAGATCAAGGTCGAACTCGATGACCTTTCTCTGAAATATCTGGAGCCGGATGCGTACTATGAACTGGTGCAGAAGGTCAGCATGAAGCGGGAGCAGCGGCAGGAGTTTGTCGATGCGATCGTAAAAGAGGTGACCCGTCATATCCACCAGGCCGGCATTGAGGCAGATGTCAACGGACGAATCAAGCACTTTTTCAGCATCTACAAAAAGATGGTCAACCAGCACAAGACGCTGGATCAGATCTATGACCTCTTTGCGGTCCGCATCATCGTGGAATCCGTCAAAGACTGCTATGCAGCGCTCGGTGTCATCCATGAAATGTACACGCCGATCCCGGGCCGTTTCAAAGATTACATTGCGATGCCGAAGCCAAACCGTTACCAGTCCCTGCATACAACCCTGATCGGACCGAACGGACAGCCGTTTGAGATTCAGATCCGTACTTATGAGATGCACCGGATTGCAGAATACGGTATCGCTGCACACTGGAAATACAAAGAGGCCTCCGACGGCAAGAAACCGGGACCGGAGCAGGAAGAGGAAAAACTGACCTGGCTGCGCCAGATTCTGGAGTGGCAGCAGGACATGGCGGACAACCATGAGTTCATGAACCTCTTAAAGAGCGATCTCGACCTGTTTGCCGACAATGTTTACTGTTTCAGCCCGGCGGGCGATGTCAAAACGCTTCCGGTCGGCTCCTGTGCCATCGACTTTGCTTACTCCGTCCACAGTGCGGTCGGCAACAAGATGGTCGGAGCGAGGGTCAACGGAAAACTCGTGCCGATCGAGACGGAACTTCACAACGGAGACCGCGTCGAGATCATCACCTCGCAGAACTCCAAGGGACCGAGCCGCGACTGGCTGAAAATTGCGAAGAGTTCCCAGGCAAAGAGCCGCATCAACCAGTGGTTCCGCCAGCAGAACAAGACGGACAACATCGTCAAAGGCAAGGAAATGCTCACCAACTATGCAAAGCTGAAGGGCAAAAACCTTGGAATCTATACGAAACCGATGTACGAAGAGGCTGTCATGAGAAAGTACGGCTTCCGCGACTGGGATTCCGTTCTTGCGGCCATCGGCCACGGCGGCTTAAAAGAGGGCCAGGTCCTCAACAAGCTGATTGAGACGTACGAAAAGCAGCATAAAAAAGAGATCACCGACGAGCAGGTGCTTGAGGCGGCATCCGGAGAGAAAGTTCTGCCGGTTGGAAAGAGCAAGGGCGGCATCGTCGTGCGCGGTATCCACGATGTGGCAGTTCGCTTCTCCAAATGCTGCAATCCGATCCCGGGCGATGAGATCGTGGGCTTTGTCACAAGAGGACGCGGCGTGACCATTCACCGCACCGACTGTGTCAATGTCCTGAATCTGCCGGAATCTGAGCGGGCGCGCCTCATTGATGCTGAATGGCAGGCAGAGGACAACGGCGGCTCTCTCTATACCGTGGAGATCAGCGTTTACGCAAACAACCGTACCGGTCTTCTGGTGGATATCTCCAAGATCTTTACCGAGCGGAAGATCGACCTTGCGGCGATGAACGTGAGAACGAGCAAGCAGGGAACGGCTTCCATCGATGTGACGTTCGACGTGCACAACAACGAAGAGCTGAACAGCATCATCGAGAAGGTGCGCCAGGTGGAGAGCGTGATCGATATTCAGAGATCGAGAGGATAAAAAGGAGAAAAGCGTATGATAAAGGTAAATTACCGGGCACTTGGAATGCTCTCGACAAACTGCTACGTTGTGGAAAATCCGGACAGCCAGAAGGTGCTGATCGTGGACCCGGGCGATTCGCCGCTGGAGATTGAACGCCAGATCGACGAGATCGACGGCGACCCGGAGGCCATTCTGCTGACCCATGGCCATTTCGACCATATGCTGGCAGCGGATGCGCTGCGGAAAAAATACCATATCCCGGTCTATGTCCATGAAAAAGAGCAGCACCTGCTGGGGGATCCAAAGGAAAATCTTTCCGGGTTCTGGAGCAAACCGTACACGATGCAGGCGGACAAAACCGTAAAAGAGGGCGATGTGCTGCATCTCGCAGATTTTGAAATCCACGTTCTTGCGACACCGGGGCACACGGCAGGCGGTGTCTGCTACTATATTCCGGCAGAGAAAGCACTTTTTTCCGGTGATACGCTGTTCTGCGAGTCCTACGGAAGATACGACTTCCCGACATCCTCCGGCAGAGAGCTGATCGCGTCGGTCAAGCGCCTGTTAAAAGAGCTTCCCGGGGATGTGACCGTGTATCCGGGCCACAACGATGAAACTACGATTGAACATGAAAAGAGGTACAATCCCCTTGCTTAATATCAGCCTTTGTTTTAACAGAAAAGATTTTGAATACGATGTGTATTCCCTGATCAAGGCATTCTATCCGGGCTGTGAGATTACCTCATGGTACGAAGAGGATGGGGCGCTGGACGGGGAATTTGCATATTATGATACGATCACATACGAGGCGGATCAGATCTGTTTTTCGATTGCAGACGAGAAACATGAGACGCTCGCTTCGCAGTGTGAGGCGGTGGAATATGAAAAAGACCGCCATGAAACGAAAAATGTCCTGAAACGGATGGTATACCGCACGCTTTCCGAAGTGAGCGGCAAAGAACTTCCATGGGGCGATCTCACCGGCATCCGTCCGACGAAAATTCCGATGAAGATGCTTGAAGAGGGTAAAAAAAATGTAGAGATTGCGAAATACATGCGCGAAACTTACTACACCAGCCCGGAAAAGACGGCACTTGCGATCACGATTGCCAACCGGGAAAAGGACATTTTAAAGACGATCGACTACGAACACGGTTACAGCCTGTACATCGGCATCCCGTTCTGTCCGAGCATCTGCCTGTACTGTTCCTTCGGCTCCCATGTGTTAAGCCGCTGGGAGCATATGGTAGATCCGTATCTCGATGCACTGATCAAAGAACTGATCTTTATCAGTGAGAACATGAAGGATTACACCCTTGATACGATCTACATCGGAGGCGGTACGCCGACCACACTGAATGCGGCACAGATGGAGCGCCTGCTCACGAAAGTGACAGAGTTCTTCCCGATGGAGCAGGTGCAGGAGTTCACCGTGGAGGCAGGACGGCCGGATACGATCAATGAGGAGGTCTTAAAAGCCATCCGCAAATTCCCGGTCACCCGTATTTCGATCAATCCACAGACCATGAACCAGGAAACGCTGGATCTGATCGGACGCCACCATACCGTGGAGGAGATCGAGGAGAAGTTCCGCATGGCGCGTTCCCTTGGATTTGACAACATCAACATGGATCTGATCGTCGGTCTGCCGGGCGAGGACAAGGAAAAAGTGGCGCATACGTTGGAAAAAGTGGAAGCGCTGAATCCGGATTCCCTGACCGTCCATTCCCTTGCGTTAAAGCGTGCAACGAGACTCAACCTGTTCAAAGACAAATATCAGGAGATCTCGTTTGAAAACTCTGCCGAGATCATGAAAATGACGATGGACAGCGCACACCGCATGGAGATGGGACCGTATTACATGTACCGCCAGAAAAATATGGCGGGTAACTTTGAGAATGTCGGCTACTCCCGCGAAGGAAAAGCAGGCATCTACAACATCCTCATTATGGAGGAAAAACAGTCCATTCTGGCCGCGGGAGCCGGAGCGTCCACGAAATTCGTGTTTGAACACGGAGAGCGCATTGAGCGGGTGGAGAACGTGAAGGATCTGAAAAACTACGTGGAGCGTATCGATGAAATGATCGAGAGAAAGCGTATCGGAATGGAGAAGTATCTGCCAAAATGAAAGAAAATTCCAGTCAGCAGCTTCACATGCTGCGCTATACCCTGACCGAGCAGCTCATCCATGGCATGGAAGTGAGCAATTTAGCTTACGATCTTGCGCGGGAACTGGGGTATGAGAAAAAAATCTGCTATGAGCTTGCAAAAGCGGGCGTTCTCCACGATATCGGAAAGATTGTACTGGAGAATTACGTAGAAGAACAGGATACGCTCGTCGTCGAGGAGATGCGCTTTGTGCGGACCCATTCCACACTGGGCTATGAACTCCTGCAGGGACGCGGCTACTCCGATTTTGTGCTGGAGAGTATTCTGTATCACCATGAAAATTATGACGGAACCGGGTATCCGGCCAATCTGGCGAGAGAAAAGATTCCGTTTGGGGCGCGTATCTTACGCATCTGTGATGTGTACTGCGCGCTGACCTCCGACCGCCCGTACCGGAGTGCGTTTACGCGGGAACAGGCGATGGAGCTTATGACAGAAGAAGTCAAAAATTTCGATCTGAAAATGTTCCTGGCATTTCAGAGAGTGATCCACAGCGGCAGCCGGAAAGCGATCGAGCTTTCTGATGTCGATGAATTGATCCGGGAAATCATAAAGGAGAAAACAGAAAATGGCATTAAAAAAGAAACCGGTTACCGGAATGAAAGATATTTTACCGAAAGAAATGGCAATCCGTGACTACGTGATCCGTCTGATCAAGGAAACTTACGGAACCTTCGGCTTTACCTCCATGGAGACCCCATGCGTGGAGCACATCGAAAACCTGAACAGCAAACAGGGCGGCGAGAATGAGAAACTGATTTTCAAGATCTTAAAAAGAGGAGAGAAGCTGAAACTCGAGACCGCTGAGAAAGAAAACGATCTCGTAGACAGCGGCCTGCGTTATGACCTGACCGTTCCGCTCTGCCGTTACTATTCCAACAACGCAAACGAGCTTCCGTCCCCGTTCAAAGCACTTCAGATGGGAAATGTATGGCGTGCAGACCGTCCGCAGAGAGGAAGATACCGCCAGTTCATGCAGTGCGATATCGATATCCTCGGCGAGCCGACCAACCTCGCAGAGATTGAGCTGATTCTTGCTACCACCACACTGCTTGGAAAACTGGACTTCAAGAACTTTACGATCCGTATCAATGACCGCCGCATCTTAAAAGCAATGGCAGCCTACAGCGGATTCCCGGAGGAGTCCTATGACACCGTATTTATTATCCTCGATAAGATGGATAAAATCGGTTTTGAGGGCGTTGCCAAAGAACTCGAGGAAGCCGGCTTTGCAAAAGAGTCCGTAGAGAAATACCTGAAAATGTTCGAGGAGATCACCCCGGATACCGCAGGCGTAGAGTACTGCCGTGAGAAACTCGAGGGATTCCTTGACAAAGAGTACGCAGACGGCCTGAAGACCATCATCGACAGTGTCAATGCCGTGAAGACCGCAGAATTCAAGATCGCTTTCGATCCGACTCTGGTGCGCGGAATGTCCTACTACACCGGACCGATCTTCGAGATCGCTATGGATGAGTACGGCGGATCTGTCGGAGGCGGCGGACGCTACGATGAAATGATCGGAAAATTCACCGGAAACCAGACCTGCGCATGCGGATTCTCCATCGGATTTGAGCGTATCGTTATGCTTCTGCTTGAGAGAGATTACCAGATCCCGGGCGCACAGAAGAAAAAAGCGTACCTGATCGAGAAAAACATGCCGGCAGAGGGAATGCAGAAGATCATTCAGCAGGCGACAAAAGAGAGAAGTGAAGGCACGGCCATCAACATCGCCGTGATGAAGAAGAACAAGAAATTCCAGAAAGAGCAGCTTGCCAGCGAGGGCTACACTGAGATCGAAGAATTTTTTGTTGACAAAATGTAAGGAATATCCAATAATAGTAATCGCATGAAAAAACGATGTGCTGCGGATGCAGATTCTTTGTGTCCGCAGTTCCAAATAGGAGGAACAAGAAAATGGCTGAATCCATGAAAGGCCTGAAGAGAACCTGCCGCTGTGCGGAAGTCACAAAAGCGGATATCGGAAAAAAAGTAACCCTGATGGGCTGGGTACAGAAGAGCCGTAATAAAGGCGGAATTATTTTCGTCGATCTGCGTGACAGAAGCGGTATTATGCAGATTATCTTTGAGAACGGCCCGATCAGTGAGGAAGGTTTTGAGAAAGCAGCAAAACTGCGCAGCGAGTTCGTCATCGCCGTAGAAGGTGAAGTTATGGCCCGCTCCGGTGCTGTCAATGAAAATCTGGCAACAGGAGAGCTCGAAGTAAAGGCTGAGTCCTTACGCATTCTTTCCGAGGCAGAAACCCCGCCGTTCCCGATCGAGGAGGATTCCAAGACGAGAGAAGAGCTCCGTCTGAAATACCGTTACCTGGATCTGCGCCGCCCGGACATCCAGAGAAACCTGATCATGAGAAGCAAAGTGGCAATGCTCACCCGTGAGTTCATGTCAAAAGAAGGTTTCCTTGAGATCGAAACCCCGATGCTGACGAAATCCACACCGGAAGGCGCCAGAGATTACCTGGTACCGAGCCGTGTTCATCCAGGCAGCTTCTACGCACTGCCGCAGTCTCCGCAGCTGTTCAAACAGCTTCTGATGTGCTCCGGCTATGACCGTTATATCCAGATTGTAAAATGCTTCCGTGACGAGGACCTGCGTGCCGACCGTCAGCCGGAGTTCACCCAGATCGATATGGAGCTTGCTTTCGTTGATGTAGATGATGTTATCGATGTCAATGAGAGACTGCTGGCACACCTGTTCAAAGAGGTGCTCGGCGTTGAGGTACAGCTCCCGATCCAGAGAATGACCTGGAAAGAGGCTATGAACCGTTTCGGTTCCGACAAACCGGACCTGCGTTTCGGTATGGAGCTGGTTGATGTTTCCGAGACCGTAAAAGATACCGAGTTCGTTGTATTTAAGGGCGCACTTGAAAACGGCGGTTCTGTCCGCGGTATTAACGCAAAGGGACAGGGCGCAATGCCGAGAAAGAAAATCGACAAGCTCGTTGAGTTTGCGAAAGGTTACGGTGCAAAAGGTCTTGCATACATTGCAATCCATGAGGATGGAAGCTGGAAATCTTCCTTCTCCAAATTTATGACAGAGGAGCAGATGGAAGCCCTCATTAAAGCCATGGACGGACAGGCTGGAGACCTTCTTCTCTTCGCAGCAGACCGCAACAAGATTGTTTGGAACGTTCTTGGCGCACTTCGTCTGGAACTGGCAGAGCAGATGGGACTGCTCGACAAGAACGAGTACCGTTTCGTATGGATTACCGAGTTCCCGCTTCTGGAGTGGTCCGATGAGGAGAACCGTTTCACCGCAATGCATCACCCGTTCACCATGCCGATGGACGAGGATCTGCCGCTTCTGGACACCGATCCGGGCGCAGTTCGTGCAAAAGCTTACGATATTGTCCTGAACGGCACTGAGATCGGAGGAGGAAGCGTTCGTATTCACCAGAACGATGTGCAGGAGAAGATGTTTGAGATGCTTGGTTTCACAAAGGAACAGGCACATGAGCGATTTGGTTTCCTTCTGGATGCTTTCAAATACGGAGTTCCGCCTCACGCCGGACTGGCTTACGGACTGGACCGTCTCGTTATGCTGATGGCAAAAGAGGACAGCATCCGCGACGTCATCGCATTCCCGAAGGTAAAAGATGCTTCCTGTCTGATGACCGAGGCTCCGTCACCGGTTGACGCAGCACAGCTGGAAGAGCTTGGCCTTGAGGTTGAGCCGCAGGCTGAGGACGAGACAACAGAAGAGTAAAGAAAATTTTGTAATTTACAGGACAGACAATTTTGCAGAAGTGCAGCGTTGTCTGTCCTTTTTTAGGTTTCACTCGATCAGTGTAAAGAAAAACTTAAGAAATTCTTCCACGTCTTCCCCGTTGTTTTGCTGGAAAAAAGTGCTACAATATGGTTTGTAAGAAAGATACGGAAACATCCACAGCAAGTGGAACACATAGAGGAAAAGACAAGGAGGAATCACGATGTTAGTTACATTAGTCATGCTGGCAACCTGTTTTGGTCTGCTCTGCGGAATTGGAATTTTATTTGGGATCGTCGGACTGCTGCTGAAATTTGGAGGAAAAGTCCTCGGCGCATGCGCCACTATTCTTCTCCCGATCGGCGTGATCTGGCTTGGATTTAAAATCGTGTTCGCCGTCGTTCCGCTTCTGTTCAAACTGGTCTGTGCAGCGCTGATCTGTTATCTCGTATACCGCATTCTGCGGGAGATGAAACTTGTAGCATAAAAAATAAAATCTAACAGATTCGAAAGAAAACCTGCTTTCCGTCATAAACACGGAGGCAGGTTTTTAATGACAAAAACAAAAATCTATTTTCAGAAAAAAGCCAGTATTTGCTTAAAAAAGAGTAAGGAAAAAGTAAGAAAACAAAAAACAAAATGTGATACGATAGAGCTAACTTGGGAAAACTGAAAAATTCTTTGCAAAAATAGAAAAGTGGGAGGAAGCGTATGAAGAAAAAAGTAATCGCGATTGTGTGTGCAGTCGCAGTGCTGGCGGCAGCCGGAGGGGTAGTGACATGGCATTTCCTTGGAAACAGTACAAAAGAGGACGATAACGTCGTCTATGTCAATACTGTAAAAGCCCTGACCAATCTGGGAACCGGAAATGGAATGGAAAACCGCTATGCCGGTGTTGTGGAGTCGGAAAATACCTGGAAGGTAGAGAAAAACAGCGAGAAAACGGTAAAGGAAGTTTATGTGGAAGTCGGTCAGGAGGTTCAGGTCGGAACACCGCTGTTCTCCTACGATACCGAGAAATTCCAGAGTGACCTCGAGCAGGCGCAGCTGGATCTGGAACGCATAAACAATGAACTTTCAAGTATGAATACCAATATCGACCAGCTTTACAAAGACAAAAAGCAGGCATCAAAAGACCAGCAGGCAAGCATCACACTGGAAATTCAGGAAGCGGAGCTGGATTTAAAGAAAAAAGAATATGAAGGAAAATCAAAACAGGCGGAGATTGATAAATTAAACAATAACATCACCAATGCGACCGTGATCAGCGAAATCGCAGGTGTTGTAAAATCAATCAACAACGATGACAGCAGCGCCGGCGCTTATTCCGGTGACAACTCCGACAATTCCTTCCTGACCGTTCTTGCAACGGGAGATTTCCGTGTAAAAGGCCAGATCAATGAACAGAATATGAGCGACGGTTCGATTACCGAAGGAAGCCAGGTGATCGTGCATTCTCGTGTAGATGAGAATCAGACCTGGACTGGAACCGTGACAAAGATTGATCGGGAAAATGCACGGACAGGAAGCAATAACGTTTACAGCAGTTCAGGAGACGGTATGACGCAGTCAAGCAACTATCCGTTTTATGTGCAGCTCGACGGAACGAACGGCCTGATGCTCGGCCAGCACGTTTACGTAGAGCCGGATATCGGCCAGCAGGAAGTCAAAACAGGAATCTGGCTGTCCGATTACTTTATCAACGATGTCGACAGCAACCCTTACGTCTGGGCCGATGATGGAAACGGCAAACTGGAAAAACGAAGCGTAACGCTGGGAACATACGATGAAAATATGATGGAATATCAGATCACTGATGGTCTCAAAGAGGAGGATGCCATCACCTTCCCGGAGGATGGACTGGAAGAGGGCATGAAGACCGTCGTTAGTACCGATGGTTCGCTGGGACAGAGCAATCCGGCCGGCGGCGAGGATGACGGAATGGTGGATGACGGTATGCTTGACAACGACGATGGAATGGTCGACGACGGTATGACGCAGGATGAAAACGGCATGGTCGACAATACCATGGACGGCGCAGAGTACAGCGGTGAGGAAGATACAACGAACGTGATCGGCGGCGCCGACAATGGTGAGGCAGAACCGGCAGACACACAGGAAGCCGGATCAGCAGATGACGGGGAGGTGCAGCCGTGATTCTGGAATTAGAGAATATCTGTAAAGAATATATGCAGGGCAAAATCCCGGTTCCGGTTCTGAAAAACATCAACTTCTCCATGGAAGAAGGCGAGTACGTTGCGATCATGGGTCCTTCCGGTTCCGGAAAAACAACACTGATGAATATTGTCGGCTGCCTCGACCAGGCGACGAGCGGACGGCTGATCCTCGACGGACAGGACATCAGCAAATGCAGTGACAATCAGATGTCGGACATCCGCCTGCAGAAAATCGGCTTTGTTTTCCAGAACTTCCAACTCCTTGCAAGACAGAGCGCAATGGAAAATGTATGCCTGCCGTTGACGTACGCGGGCGTGCCGAAAAAAGAGAGAAGAGAGCGGGCAGCGATTGCCCTCGAGCGGGTGGGGCTCGGCGACCGTATGAGTTTCAAACCGACCCAGCTCTCCGGCGGACAGAAACAGCGTGTGGCGATTGCAAGAGCGATTGTCAACCATCCGAAAATTCTGTTGGCTGATGAGCCGACCGGAGCGCTCGACTCCCATTCCGGCGAGCAGGTCATGGAGCTGTTCCAGAGCCTGAACGACGAGGGCGTCAGCATCTTGATGATTACACATGATGCGGAGATCGCATCGATGGCACAGCGCACCGTGGAAATCCGCGACGGAATAATGAAATCGAAGGAGGTGGCCGAAACATGAAAAAAGGAAAAGCCGCAAAGAAAGCCGCGATTGCAGTTGTGACCGCAGTTGCCGTGGGCGGTGTCAGTGTCGGCGGTTATTACGGCATCCGCCAGGCGCAGAAGACGACCGTAAAAGTGTATCCGGTCAGTGACTTTACGAGTGGTTACTGGGGAGACAGCATGAACATGGAAGGCCAGATCACCTCGACGGCTTCCCAGAACATCTATCTTTCCGACAGCCAGACCATTTCCCAGGTTCTCGTCAAAGAGGGCGATGTGGTAAATGCCGGAGACACGCTGATGACATACGATACCAGCATGATCGAGCTGGATCTGGAAACGCAGCAGTTACAGCTTGCACAGACAAAGCTGAAAATCCAGCAGAGTGAAAAAGAACTGGAAAAGCTGAAAAAGACAAAACCAGTATCGGATACGCCGCTGAATCCGGTGGAGCCGGATTTCCCGGATTTTCCAGATGAACCCATCGATCCGGATTTCCCGGACGAACCGATTCCGACCCCAGAACCGGAGCCGACGTACGAGGATGCTGTTCTGTACAGCAGTACGAATAAGCTTGTATTTGGTTCCAAACCATACAAAGGAGAAGGAACGCAGGAAGACCCATACACCTATCTCTGCGCACCGGGAACAGTCCTGACAGGCGGATTCCTGAATCAGATGGCAGGATACGCGGATGAAAAGGGAACGAAAAAAGAAGAGGACAGCGAAGGATACTGGTTTCGCCTGGAGATTCATGAGGAAAACAAAGCCGCAGAGGCGCTGGAAACCGTGTGGGAGCAGGATGGAACGAAGATTGCGAAAGCATACGAGACTTCGTATGAAGCAGTCCTGAGTCTGAAAGAATCCGAATCGGCGGATGCACCGGAAATAAAAATCACCACGCCGCTTGCCAACACAGAGGTGGCAGAGGGCGGCGAGCTGAAGCTGAAAATCGGAATCAATGAGAAGAAAGATACCGAAGAGAAGGCGGATGAGAAAGCAGACGATAAAACGGATGATAGAACCGAGAGTCCGTCCGAGGACGATGTGACACAGCCGGGTGAAGCCGGAAATGGAAGCAGTGAGGCAGACGATTCCACAGAAAACACCGAAACGGATGTCACTTACACATACGTCTGGAAACACAACGGAAAGACAATCGACGGAGATTTTAAGGATACTTACACAAAAGAAAACGTCACAAAAGAGGATGCCGGAATCTATACAGTAGAAGTGACAGCGAAAAATGACAAGGGTACTTCCATGGCAGCCAGCACTGCAAATGTGGCGGTAAAAGAAGGAACGATTACCCCGACACCAAGTGTAACTCCGACCCCGAGCGTTACGCCGGGACCGAGTGTAACTCCAGAGCCGACCGTCAGCCCGGAACCAAGTACAACACCGATTCCGACCACAGAGCCGGTTCCAACAGAAACTCCGGTGCCGAGCGAGACCCCAGTTCCGACGGAAACGCCGACGCCGACTGAAGCCCCGGCAGAACCGGAAGCGGAACCGCAGAGCGAAGATGCGCCGGAAGCAGTGCAGACGACAGCAAAAACCGTATTCTACGGTGAAAAAGCATCGGTACAGTCCCTCTTTACATCATCCACAGGAAGCAGCGCAAATAACAATACTTCTTCCGGTGATGATACCCAGATGACCTACACAAAAGATGAGTTGAAAAAAGCCATCAGCGAAAAAGAAAGCCAGATCCGTAATCTGAAGCTGGATCAGAAGGAAGAGGAACTCAAAGTCAAAAATACGCAGAAATCCCTGGATTCCCAGACCGTAAAAGCGACGATCAGCGGTGTGGTAAAGAAGGTTGGAAATGCAGAAAACCCGTCCAACGACGGAAGCGCCTTTATCCAGGTCAGTGGAAACGAAGGTCTGTACGTGCGCGGCTACTTAAGCGAGACGTATCTCGATCAGGTAAAAGTCGGCGATGAACTCAACGTGACTTCCTGGTCTTCGGGTGCTTTTGCAGCGGCAACCGTAACCGAGATTTCTCCGTACCCGACAACAAGCTACATGTCGTACAGCGAGACACCAGCCTCCTTCTATCCGTTCACAGCCGTTATCCCGGAAGGCGGAGAAGGTTTTGAAAACGGTGACTGGATCGAGATTGCAATCACTGTCGGAAACGATGTAGAAAACGGCAACGGCCTGTACGTCAGCAAAGAATTCATCCGCGAGGAAAACGGACAGAAATTCGTTTATATCCGGGATGAAAATGATAAATTAAAGAAACAGAATGTGGTAACCGGAAAACTTCTGTGGGGCAGTTATTACGAAGTGAAGAGCGGTCTTTCCGAAGAGGATTACATTGCATTTCCGTACGGCAAAACCGTGGTGGAAGGCGCAGACACGAAGGAATCCAGTTCATCGGATTATTACAATAGTTAAGGAGGCGCATTATGTTAGAAAATGTAAGACTTTCCTTTCAGGGAATCTGGTCACACAAAATGCGTTCCTTCCTGACGATGCTGGGCATTATCATCGGAATTGCGTCGATCATCTCAATTGTCTCCACGATCAAGGGAACGAATGAGCAGATCAAACAGAACCTGATCGGAGCCGGAAACAACAACGTGACCGTCAGTTTAAAGCAGGGCGACGGCGATTACTGGATGGACAACGGACTGCCAAGCGGCGTGTCGAAACTGTCCGATGATCAGAAAAAGCGGATCCGCGAGCAGGATCAGGTGGAAAATGCATCGTTTTACACCGAAAGAACGTATGTGAGCGGCATCGCAAAAGGAAACACAACACTGGACAGTGCGAAGGCGCTTGGCGTGGATGAAAATTATCTGTCGACGTGCGGATATCAGATTTATCAGGGACGCGGCTTTGTGGAGAGCGATTTCTCGAAGACCCACAAAGTTGTCCTCCTCGACGATACCGCAGTGCTGACACTCTTCCCGGATGAGTCGCCGGTCGGCAAAACGATCGAGATCATGGGAGAGCCGTTCACGGTGATCGGCGTGATCAAAAAAGCCGATTCGTTCCAGCCGGTCATCAATTCCAGAGATGACTACTATACGTACAATCAGGAATCTTATCCGCTGGTGCTGATGCCGGATGTCTGCTGGCCGATCGTATTCCAGTATGATGAACCGGAAAATGCCGTTGTGATGGCAAAAACAACCGAGGATATGAGCACGGTGGGAAAGACAACAGCGGATATCATGAACGAATCCGTGACCAATACAACTGATTCTCTTTCCTATCAGGCAGAGGATCTGCTGGAGAAAGCAAAGAGTCTGCAGGAGTTAGGCCAGAGCACGAACCAGCAGCTGATCTGGATCGCGAGCATTTCGCTTCTGGTCGGCGGTATCGGTGTTATGAATATTATGCTGGTATCTGTAACGGAACGTACAAGCGAGATCGGCCTGAAAAAGGCGATCGGAGCAAGAAAACGCAGAATTCTGTTCCAGTTCCTGACCGAGGCGGCGGTGCTCACCAGCATCGGCGGACTGCTCGGCGTGCTGGGCGGCATTATCATGGCACAGGTGATTTCGAGGGTATCGCAGACGCCTGTGGCGATCAGTATTCCGGCGATCATTTTCTCCGTGGTCTTCTCCATGGTGATCGGTATCGTATTCGGACTGCTGCCGTCGGTAAAAGCAGCGAACCTGAATCCGATCGATGCGCTGCGAAGAGAATAGAACAAAAAAGAGTTGAAAAATCCGTGCGGGTACAGCGTAGGTGCTGGATCCGTGCGGATTTTTTGTGCGGCGTGTGCGGATGAAACTTAAGATCTTTACTTTTTGCGGAAAGTCGGTTATACTGGAAAATAAGCGCAATTTGCGGCGCAGCAAAGAGGCATTCGAGTTTCGGATTCGGTATGTTTATGAAAATATAAGAAAGATTCAAAGACATTTCACATTCGTCTATGGTATAATCAAACAAGAGTATGACCAACGAAAAGGAGTATACGCGAATGAATATTTTATTTTTTATCACACCGAAAAGTGAAACGGCTTATCTGTATGACGACTGCTCACTTCGGCAGGCCATCGAGAAGATCGAATATCATAAATACACGGCGGTTCCGGTACTGAACAAAAAGGGCTGCTACGTGGGAACACTGACGGAAGGAGATCTGCTCCGCATCATAAAAGAACGGTATCTGCTGAATTACCATGAAGCAGAGGATATCCCGCTCTGGCAGGTTCCGAAACGGTGGAATTATGAGTCCGTCAACATCAACAGCAACATCGAGGACCTGATCGAGATGTCCATGCGGCAGAATTTCGTTCCAGTTGTGGATGACGAGGGAATCTTCATCGGCATCATCCGAAGAAGAGATATCATCCAGTACTGTTATCAGAAAAGCGGCATCAAAGAAGAGGAAGAAGCCCGGCGCAGCGCGCGGAAACAAAACGCAGAACAGATGATTCTGCAGTAAAGAAGAAAATGAGGGAAACATTATGAAAAAACTGATCGATCTTATCCAGGAAGAGCTGGTAAAAGCCTTTACCGCTGCGGAGATGGACCCGTCCTATGCAAGGGTTTCCGTTTCCAACCGCCCGGATCTGTGCGAATACCAGTGCAACGGCGCAATGGCAGCTGCAAAAGCATACCACAAAGCACCGATCCAGCTGGCTGAAGCAGTTGTAGAAAAAGTGACCGATCACAGCGTGATCGGTGAAATTGAAGCCGTAAAACCGGGATTCATCAACCTGAAAATCAACCCGGAATTTCTGGCGGATTATCTTTCCAAAATGCAGAAGGACGAAGATCTTTCTGTTGAGAAAGTAAAAAATCCGAAAACCATTATCGTAGATTACGGCGGAGCAAACGTGGCAAAACCGCTTCACGTCGGCCATCTCCGTTCCGCGATCATCGGGGAAAGCATCAAGCGTATGGGACGCTTCATGGGCCACAACATGATCGGTGACGTTCATCTTGGAGACTGGGGTCTGCAGATGGGACTGATCATCACCGAGCTGCAGGAGCGCCATCCGGAGCTTGTTTATTTTGATGAGTCCTTTACGGGAGAGTACCCGGAGGAAGCACCGTTTACGATCAGCGAGCTCGAGGAGATTTATCCTTGCGCAAGCGGCAAATCGAAAGAGGACGAGGACTATAAGAAACGTGCACTCGAGGCAACGAGAGAGCTGCAGCAGGGCAGAAGAGGATATCGTGCGATCTGGAAACACATTATGAACGTTTCTGTTGCCGATCTGAAAAAGAACTATGGAAACCTCGACGTTCATTTCGATCTGTGGATGGGTGAGTCCGATGCACAGGAGTACATTCCGGACATGGTAGATTACCTGAAAGACAATGGTTATGCACATTATGACCAGGGCGCACTCGTTGTTGATGTCAAAGAAGAGACAGACACAAAAGAGATCCCGCCGTGCATGATCTTAAAATCCGATGGAGCAGCTCTGTATGATACGACAGACCTGGCAACCATCATCCAGCGTATGAAACTGTACAAGCCGGACGAGATCTGCTATCTGGCAGACAAACGTCAGGAGCTTCACTTCGTACAGTGTTTCCGCTGTGCAAGAAAAGCAAAACTGGTGAATGATGATACCGTTCTTTCCTTTATCGGCTTTGGTACCATGAACGGAAAAGACGGAAAACCGTTCAAGACCCGTGAGGGCGGCGTTATGCGTCTGGAGCGTCTGATCGGCGAGATCAACGATGAGATGTATCAGAAGATCGTGGAGAACCGCAGCGTAAAAGATACGGATGCAAGAGGAACGGCACAGATTGTCGGACTGTCTGCTATTAAATACGGTGACCTGTCCAACCAGGCATCGAAAGATTATGTATTCGATGTTGAGAGATTTACTTCCTTCGAGGGAAACACCGGTCCGTACATCCTGTACACGATCGTTCGTACAAAATCCATCCTCGGAAAATATAAAGAAGAGGGAAATGAACTGAAGAAAGGCGCACTTCTGGCACCGAAGAGCGACAGCGAGAAAGCTCTGATGCTTTCCGTATCCCGTTTCAACGGCGTTGTGGAGAACGCATTCGAGGAGAAAGCACCGCATAAGATCTGTGCTTATATCTACGAGCTTGCAAACGAGTTCAATCACTTCTACCACGAGACCAAGATCTTAAGTGAGCAGGATGAGGCAAGAAAAGCATCTTACCTGGCACTGCTGGATCTTGTCCGCGAGGTACTTGAGACCTGCATCGACCTGCTGGGATTCTCGGCACCGGAACGGATGTAAGATTCGTCAAGAGGGAAAAAATAGATAAAAAACAGGCGATTTTTTTGGCAGCCGTCGGCTTCTGTAGTTCTTGCAGAAACGGCGGCTGTTGTGTTATACTTACATCATGATTTTTCATCCGCTTGGACATTCGTCCTGAAAAATCGATTCTATATTACTCTATCGAAGAGCCACTCGGCTCAATTTATATCCATGTACAAAAACAGAATATCGGACTGACAAACACTTTGACGTAAAAAGAGGAGGCGGGATCATTGGAAAAGTAGAACTTCCGGGAGGGAAGTATCGCCTGCTGTCAGTGCTCGGAAGAGGGGCAACGTCTGTCGTTTATCTTGCAGAGAAAACTGGATCCGGAAAGCGGTATGCAGTCAAGGTAAGTATATGTGACAGGGAAAAACTGCGCCGGGAAGCGTTTCTTTTACAGAAGTTTTCATATCCTGGGATTCCCTGTGCGGTGGAACTTCTGGAAAGTGGGACAAAAAGCTTTCTGGTGATGGAAGCTGTAAACGGAAAATCTATCGGACAGCGTATGCGTAAGGGAGAACGGTTTTCCAGCCGGGAAATTCTGAAAACGGGAATTGCCCTGAGCGGGATTCTCTGTTATCTCCATGCACAGAACCCGCCGGTTTTCTACCGGGATCTGAAGCCGGACAACGTGATGATAACAGAGCGTGGTGAAATATACCTTGTGGATTTCGGTGCAGCCGGAACAGAAGAAACGGGTGTGGAAGTCCGTTATGGAACCCGCGGTTATGCAGCGCCGGAGCAGTATGACGGGAAGTGTGACGCCCGTTCCGATCTTTATGCACTCGGCGCACTGCTTGCGGCAATGGCGAAGCATGCGAAAAAGCGGCAGAAAAGAGGACTCTGGCGGGTGATGGAAAAGTGTATGCAGAAAAAGCCGGAGGAGCGGTATGCGTCTGCCGGAGAAGTCAAAAAGGCACTGCGGCGACTGGAAAGAAAGCAAAAAGGCAGGAAGACTCTGCGGATCTTTGCAGTTTTTGCTTTTCTGACAGGAGGAGCGGCTGCAGTTGCCAGCAGGATGCCATGGGGGCAGTTTCCGGCGGCAGACGAATGGGAGGAGCAGGGCGATCTCTGGTTCTGCGGAAATCCGGTGGAAGAAGGCAGTCTGCCGAACTACCAGAAAGCGCGGGAAGCGTTCTTAAAGGCAGACCATCTCAGTCAGGCGGGGCGTGTGGAGCAGAAACTTGTGGAATACTGTCTGGCGGATGATGCGGCAAGGGAAAAAATGCAGATGGAGCCATTGCTGGCTGAATTTTATGATGACACGCAGCAGGAGCCGGAAAAAGAAAAACGCTGCCGCAGATATCTTGCTGTTGCAGGAATGTATTTCAGTTTTTCCGAAGAACTGGCGCGTGAAAATGACACAGACGCCATGCGGAAAGGAATCGAAGTGCTGGAAAAGGCCGCAGGCGAGAATATGGAGGGGCAGTGGGAGGCGGTTATCTGGCAGAGACTGGCGGATGCGTGCTATCTTGGCGGAAAATCCGGGGATGGGGAAAGAGAACAGGACTGGTGCCAGGAGAGCTTTCTCTATTACGAATGGCTTCTGTGCAGCAGACAGGATGGAAACCGGCGGAAAAATCTGCTCAGGGCCGCAGAGCTGGCACTTCAGTTCGACATGCAGGAAAAAGCAGAACAGTACCTCAACGAGGCCGCAGAAATTCTGGGAATGGAGGAGGACATTTTTTATCAGCAGATCAGAAAAAGATGGGAGGAAGCAGGATGAGAAAAAAGACCATATGCGCAATGATGACAGGATTCCTGGCCGTCCAGGGAATCGAAGTCCACGCGGAGATACAGCAGACGACAGGCGAGGCCGCAAGTGCGGTGGAAAGCGTGGAATTAGAAGCTGAAATCATCGAGAACAGTGATGTGACAGATGCAGACGGGAAAGCCGGACCGGAGGAACTGCTGCCGGACGAAAAGTCAGAAGAAGAACCGCCTATAGAAGAGAAACCAGAGCAGGAACCAGAGCAGGAACCAGAGCCGCCGGAAGAGAAAACAGATCCGGCAGAGACCGGAAAGAAAGAGACAGAAGGAGAAGAAAAAATGCTTCCCCCGACGGTAATTCCGGATCCGGAGAAAGAACCAGCGGAAAGGTGGGAAGAAGAGGAGGAAGAAATTTCGGAAGATTCAGAATCGGGGAAGCCAGAAGAATTGCCGGAGGCAGGAGATATGGGTTCCGGGGAACCGGAATCAGAAGAAGGATGTGAAGAAACAGATACAAAAGAATCAGAGACAGAAGAGTCAGATTCGGAGAGAACGGATTTTGGAGAAATGGACACAGAAAAACCAGATTATAAAGATACAGGTTCAGAAAAATCCGGAACGGAAAATTTGATGCCAGAAGATCCGGAACCGGAAAAGCCTGATATGGAAGAAACGAAGCAGGAATCTCCGTCAACCGAAAAAGAGTCAGAAAATCAAACCTCGGAAACAAAAGCACCAGAAAAAGAGGAGCCTACCGTAATGCCAGATGCCGGAAAGTCAAACACAGAAAAGCAGGAACAAACGGAGCCCGGGCAATCGTCTCCGGAGAAAGAAGAACTCAAAACAGACGAACAGCTGCCCGTTGCTGCAGCCACGCCCGAGGAGGTGACCCAAGATCCAGATGATATTCCGCTACAAACAGAAGAAAGCAGTCCTCCGCCTGCCGAAACTCCATCTGAGAGTGCCGGGGAGGAGCCATCTCAAATACCGCCGCAGATCATCGCCGATTTCATATTATCACAGATAGCAGACGAAGATTTCGAAGCGCCGAACCCCCTGATTATCCGCCCGGCCGACACCAGCGTCGAAATAGATCCCGGTTATACCCCGGAAATTCTGCTCGAGGGAGCCGCCGACACGGCTGAAATTCTTTCCTGCATGGTAAATGGCTCCGAAGCCGAATATGAATGGAAAGAAAACAAAATCTGTCTGAAAGCCGAGAGCCTTTCCGAAGGCTACAACCGCATCACTGTAAAAGTGCGTGGCGCAGACGGCATTGTTCGAACCATGAAACCGTGGGAAGTCAACGTGAAACCAAAAACTTCCACACTTGTCAGCCAAAGAACCAGCCAGAAACCAAAAGGAACCCGCCTCTGGCAGTCCCTGAGGCGCCTCTGGAACCTGATTCGTGCCATTGCCGAAATTCAGAATCAGACCACCCGCTATCTGCGTGCACTCTGCAGAAAATAGCCTGATCCGGTTTTGTTTGTATTTCTAATTTCGATATGCTAGAATAAAAGACATGTCATACGATAAAAAAGTAAAAGAGGAAATAAGAGTATGTCAGATATGATATTATTTGATCTGGACGGAACCCTGACCGATTCCGGTCCTGGAATTACAAGATGCGTACAGTATGCGCTGGCATCCTTTGGCATCGAAGAGCCGGATCTGGAAAAACTGAACTGTTACGTGGGGCCGCCGCTTCTGGAATCTTTCATGAATTTTGCAGGCCTTGGCTGCGAAGAAGCACAGCAGGCCATCATAAAATACCGGGAGCGGTACGAGGCAGAGGGCATTTTTGAAAATGAAGTATACGAGGGAATCCCGGAGGTTCTGGCGTATCTGAAAGAGCAGGGAAAAATTCTGGCGGTAGCATCGTCCAAACCGGAAAAATACGTGGAGCAGATCCTGGAGCATTTCGAAATCAGAAAGTATTTTACCGTAGTAACCGGTTCAGAAATGAACGAAACCAGAACCGACAAAGGAGAAGTCATCGCAGAGACGCTGCGCCGACTCGGAGCAGAAGACAGCCGTTCCGATGTGGTGATGGTTGGTGACAGAAGCTATGACGTAATCGGGGCAAGAGAAAACGGACTGCTCTGTGTCGGCGTATCGTATGGGTACGGCGGAAGAGAAGAACTCGAGGCAGCAGGTGCCGCAAAGGTATGTGATACACCGGAAGAACTGAAACTGCTGGCGGAGGATCCGAAAGAAGAGAAGAAAAGACGCGACCGCATCAAAAAAATGAAGCCGGAGCGTATCCCGTGGCTGACAAGAGGAGAAAGTGGAACAGGAATCTTTGCGCCGAAAGAGAAAAAAGCAGAGAATATAAAAGAAAAAAGGACAGTGAAAACAGAGCCAAAAACGGAGGAAATCGTAATTCCTATCCAGCGGAAGCTATGGCGTCTTTTAAAACCGCTTCTGACGTACGAACTGTTTCTGATCGGAGCAACCGTACTTCTGGCGCTGATCCTGATGACGTTTACGACCGGCGGTTATCTGGAAGAGCGTATGCACGCGACATCCGTTCTTGCATCAGCAATCGGCAGTCTGGCGGCGATCCCGGTTCTCTGGAAACAGTACAAAAAAGATGAAGGCATGTTCCCGAAACCGGAAAAACGGTGGAGTGCGGCAGAGGCAGCCGCCTGTGTTCTGCTGGTTATGACCTTCGGCCATCTCCTGAACACTGTCATGAACGTGACCGGCTTTACCAGAATCTTTTCCGGCTATCAGGACATGGCATCAAAGATTTATGAAGGACAGAACCCGCTGCTTCTGATCCTGTCCGTCGGCGTGCTGAGCGCGGCCGCAGAGGAAATTGTTTTCCGCGGCATGATTTACCGCAGGGCAAAAGATTTCTGGGGAACCGGCTGGGGCATCGCAGCATCATGTCTGCTGTTCGGTGCATATCACGGCAATGTGACGCAGTTTGTCTATGCAGCCGTGGTAAGTGTGCTTCTGATCCTTATTTATGAGCGGTGCGGAACACTCCTTGCCCCGGTTCTTGCGCACATGGCAGAAAATATCTGGGGACTTTACCGGAGCCAGTTCGTATCCTGGATGACCCAAAAAGCGCCGGCAGGTGCATGGATGTTCATCTTTCTGGAAGCGGTAATCTGCGCCGGAACGTTCTGGTATCTGTTTTTAAAGGATAAACAGGGAAAAACACAAAAATAACAGAAAAAACCGCAGAATCCGCGAAAAAAATGCTTGTCATGAAAAAAACTCTGTGATACAATCTTACTGTTGCACAATAAGCACCCATGCGGTACCAAGGATGGTGCCTGTTTTTTGAAAAACAGGTTCCAAGGTGAAAAAACATGGGGAAGAATAAAACCATAAGGAGATAAAACAATGAGCGTAATTTCAATGAAACAGTTACTGGAAGCCGGTGTTCATTTTGGACATCAGACAAGAAGATGGAATCCTAAAATGGCTCCGTACATCTACACAGAGCGTAATGGTATCTACATCATCGACCTGCAGAAATCTGTAGGAATGGTAGATGACGCATACAAAGCTGTTGCAGACATCGCAGCAGACGGCGGCACAATCCTTTTCGTAGGAACCAAAAAACAGGCTCAGGACGCTATCGCTGTTGAGGCAGAGCGCTGCGGAATGTACTATGTAAACGAGAGATGGCTCGGCGGTATGCTGACCAACTTCAAAACCATCCAGAGCCGTATTGCAAGACTGAAAGCAATCGAGACCATGGAGCAGGATGGCACCTTCGAAGTTCTTCCGAAAAAAGAAGTCATTGAGTTAAAGAAAGAGCTTGCAAAACTGCAGAAAAACCTTGGCGGTATCAAAGAAATGAAGAGACTGCCGGACGCTATCTTCGTAGTAGATCCGAAAAAAGAGAGAATCTGCGTACAGGAAGCTCATACACTGGGAATTCCGCTGATCGGTATCTGCGATACCAACTGCGATCCGGAAGAGCTTGACTATGTAATTCCGGGTAATGACGACGCTATCCGTGCCGTAAAACTGATCGTTTCCAAAATGGCAGACGCAGTTATCGAGGCAAAACAGGGCGAGGCTGAGGAAGCTGCATACGAAGAAGCAGCAGAGACAGACGCTGAATAATTTACGCGAAGTAATGAACTGGGGGGAACTTGAAATTCAGGTTCCCTTCGGCGAATCTCACAATAGCAGACCGGCATGAAGATGCAGTCTGCTGAATCACGTATACGGAGGAATAAAACAATGGCTATTACAGCAGCAATGGTAAAAGAGTTAAGAGAAGTAAGCGGCGCTGGTATGATGGACTGCAAGAAAGCTCTTACAGCTACCGAAGGTGATATGGACAAAGCAATGGAGTTCCTGAGAGAAAAAGGACTTGCTACTGCTCAGAAAAAAGCTGGCAGAATCGCAGCTGAGGGTATCGTTATGCTGAACGTATCCGAGGATGGAAAGAAAGCTGTCGCTGTAGAAGTAAACGCTGAGACAGACTTCGTTGCAAAGAACGAGAAATTCCGTGGCTATGTAGCACAGGTTGCAGAGCAGGCTATGGATACAACTGCAGCAGACGTAGAAGGATTCCTGGCAGAGCCTTGGAAATTCGATACCAACGAGACCGTTGGCGAAGAGCTGGCTCATCAGATCGCTACCATCGGCGAGAACATGAACATCCGTCGTTTCCAGCAGGTAAAAGAGGAGAACGGTTTCGTTGCTTCTTATACTCATATGGGCGGTAAAATCGGTGTTCTGGTTGACGTTGAGACAGATGTTGTAAACGATGAACTCAAAGAGATGGCTAAAAACGTTGCAATGCAGATTGCAGCTCTTCGTCCGCAGTACACAAACCGCGACGAAGTAAGCGCTGATTACATCGAACATGAGAAAGAAATCCTCATGGCTCAGATTCAGAACGACCCGAAAGAGTCCCAGAAACCGGAAAAAGTTATCCAGGGAATGATCCAGGGCCGTATCAACAAAGAGCTCAAAGAGATCTGCCTGCTTGACCAGGTATACGTAAAAGCAGAAGACGGAAAACAGTCCGTAGCTCAGTACGTAGCACAGGTTGCTAAAGCAAACAACGCAACCGTAGCAGTAAAAGGCTTCGTTCGTTTCGAGACCGGTGAAGGAATCGAGAAGAAAGAAGAGAACTTTGCTGAGGAAGTTGCAAAGCAGATGAACGCATAATTCAACTGTGAATTTGTAAAAATAACGCAAAAATATAAAACCCTCATAAATAGTGCAGAAAATACACGATTTATGAGGGTTTTTACTGTCACAGGCAGTATCCATCGGAAATGCAGTAAGTGCCCTGAAGGATACCGTCCCCGGAGATTTCCCGGCAATGAATCTTTCGGAGATTTGTGAATTAATCCAGGAACATAAATCGAATGGTCCGGTAATGGAGATGAAACGTTAAACATAAGAAAAGAGGAACAAATTTGAAAAAACAAGACAAAAGAAACTGGCCGAAAGCAGTGATTCAGATCCTTTCTTTCCTGCTGATCCCGGGCTTGTTTGAGGCGCAGTTTTCTGCGGTTGGGACGATTATTTCCGCAGTTTATCAGGGGACAGTTTCGTGGGAACGGATCATGTATTCGGTATGGATGCTGCTGGCGACGGTTCCGGCGGTGATTATTGTGGGGCGGTTTTTCTGCGGATATTTCTGCAGCTTCGGGGCTGTGCAGGATTTTCTGTGGTTTGCAGGAAATAAGCTGAAAAAGCGGTTTCGAAAAGCAGGTGCGAAAAACCTGCATTCAAATTCAAAGAAGAGTGGAAGAAATGTTCCAACAGGTTGGATCAAATATGGTGTGCTCCTGTTCTGGGCAGTCTTCGTATGGAGCGGTATGATAAAATGGAACATCGCAGGGCCGTGGCAGGTGTTTGGACAGTACAGTTCCATCGGACATTGGCCGGGCGTGAAGCCGATGTTTTCGATTGGCGGTGCGCTGATTCTGGTGATTTTCGTCGGATCCGTCTTAATCCAGCGTTTTTTCTGCCGGTATCTCTGTCCCATGGGAGCCATCTACAGTCTGATTTCCAGATGTACTCTGTTAAAAATTGTAAAACCGCGGAGCAAATGCGGAAACTGCCGTCTCTGTACTGCAAAATGTACCATGGGAATTGATCTGACAGAAAAAGAGCAGACGGCAGGCGGCGAGTGCATTGGATGCGGGGTATGTGTAAACGGATGTCTGAAGAACAATGCACACTGGAAGTATCGATACAGCGTGTGGATCGGTGTCGGGGTGACCTGCCTTACGATTGCAGCGTCACAGTTCCTGATCCGGAGCGAGAGCGGTTCCGTTGGTAAGACAGCAGGTGATGCGGCCATTGATACGGCAGAACAGAATCTGGACAGCAGATTCCAGGACGGCACTTATTCCGGAAGTGGAGAAGGCTACCGCGGAACCGTGACCGTTTCCGTAAAAGTGGAACAGGGAACGATAACCGGACTGACGATAGAGAACGCCGAGGATGATCAGACATATCTGGACAGAGCAAAGTCAGGAATCTTTTCGGAAATCATGAAAAAACAGAGTGCCGAGGAGATAGATACCGTTTCCGGCGCCACCTACAGCAGTAAAGGGTTGATTGAGGCCACTCAAAATGCGTTAAAAGAAGCCGCCGGAGATGAGAATACTGTACAGGAAAATACAGCATCTGAATCGACGGATACAACGGAAGAAAAACAGGCATTCCTGGACGCCGGCCGTTTCCACGACCTGAAAGACGGCATCTGCACGGGTACCGCCGATGCCTTCCGCGGGGATGTCGAAGTGCAGGTAACGGTAGAAAACCAGAAAGTGACCGACATCTCCATCCTTTCCTACTGCGACACCGAGGAATACTTTTTCCGTGCAGCGCCTTACGTGATAGGGCAGATGAAAGAAGAACAGAGCCTTAACATCGACGCCTTGAGCGGTGCCACCTACAGCAGCAACGGTATCATTCACGCCACCGCCAATGCACTCGAAATCCCGGAAGACGAATATGCACCGCGTCCTGGCCGGGATCTGGCACATAAGCAGAAAGAGCACGGTCATATTGTAAAACATACGATCGAGAGCCAGGAGCAGTATGAAGAAAAAGTAAAAGAATGCGAAGACGCACAGAATTAAAAAACAAAAATAATCTCAAAATAAGCACTGTAAATACATCCACCTGTATTTGCAGTGCTTTTCTGCTGTAAAAAATATAAAAAATTTAACAATCATTTGATATAGACCTTATAGGAACAGGATAGCAGTTAAAATACAAATGTGCTACAATCGTGATTGTAGTAAAAAATATTCTGAAAGAAATGGCAGGAACAGCAAAAATACAGCGGTTAGGCTGGAGTCTGGAATGGATGCAGTCAAAAGATTGCAGTCTGAAAAAGAGGAGAACGAACGATTGACATACAAGGAAATTATAAAAAACGAAGAAATTAACGCATATCTGAAAAAAGGAAACGAAAACCTGGGACAGCTGGGATATACGGATCATTCGCAGAAACACTGTATGCAGGTTGCCCATCAGGCAGAGTACGGTGCACTTCTTGCAAATGAACTTTTAAAAGAAACGGATATGACGTTGGAAGACAGAGTAACCATCGTTCCTCGGTTCTGCAGTTATTGCAGCTGTAAAACTGGCAGGCGGAACGATCAACGTGGCGGTTGCATGCCTGGCGATTTTATCTGCACTGGGATTTGTTTTCCTGAAAATTGCAGATCGGCAGCCGATGGCGGGGGAGAGATAAAACAGAACATAGCATAAAAAATCTCAAAGCAGGAGAGAAAGCCGCTTTGAGATTTTTTGCGTTTCACTCCGGGGTTCCGCAATGAGAGGTTTTGTGGTACAATAAGCAGTGAGTCGGGCCGCAGGGGATGAGGGGGCCTGAAAAATATGAATCATACAGACAGGATGAAACAAAATGGAAAAAACCAAAAAACTGGCGGTAGGCATTTTAGCGCATGTCGATGCGGGAAAGACGACGCTGGCAGAGGGAATTTTATATAAAACAGGCCAGATCCGGAAAGCCGGAAGAGTGGATTACAAGGACGCCTTTCTGGACACGGAGGAACTGGAAAAAGCAAGGGGCATCACGATCTTTTCCAAACAGGCCGTGCTGAAGCTGAACGAGACGGAGGTCACACTCCTTGACACGCCGGGCCATGTGGATTTCTCGGCGGAGATGGAGCGCACTTTACAGGTCATGGACTATGCGGTTCTTCTGATCAGCGGTGCGGACGGCGTGCAGGGTCATGTGGAAACCCTGTGGCGGCTGCTCGCGCGGTATGAGATCCCGGTCTTTCTCTTTATCAACAAGATGGATCAGCCGGGCACGGATGCGGAAAAACTGCTGGAAGAACTGCAGAGCCGTCTCTCAGAGCACTGCCTGAATTTCTCGCAGGATCTCCAGAACGCAGAATTGCTGGAAGAACTCGCCATGTGTGATGAGGACGTGCTGGAGAAGTATCTGGAAACGGGAAGCGTGGAAGAAGACCAGATCCGCACGATGATCGCAGAGCGGAAGGTTTTTCCGTGCTGCTTTGGCTCTGCGCTCAAGATGGAGGGCGTGACGGAATTTCTGAAAATTCTGGACCGGTTTACAAAAACGCCGGAGTACGGCGGGGATTTTGGTGCGCGCGTTTTTAAGATTTCAAGGGACACGGCAGGAAACCGTCTGACGCATCTGAAAATCACGGGCGGCGTGCTGAAGGTGAAGCAGATGCTCGGCGAAGAAAAGGCAGACCAGATCCGCATTTATTCCGGTGCGGGCTATACGATGGTACAGGAAGCACCGGCGGGGACGATCTGTGCCGTAACGGGACTGAACAGCACCTTCTCCGGTCAGGGCATCGGCAACGAAACCGAGGCGGAAAAACCGGTGCTGGAGCCGGTGCTGACGTACCGCATAGAGCTTCCGCCGGACTGCGATGTCCATCAGATGCTTGGAAAACTGCGCCAGTTAGAAGAAGAAATCCCGGAGCTCCACATTGTCTGGAATGAGCGCCTCGCGGAAATCCATGCGCAGGTCATGGGTGAGGTGCAGATCGAGATCTTAAAGAGTCTGATCCACGAGCGTTTCGGCGAATGGGTGGAATTCGGAGCCGGAAATATTGTATACAAAGAGACGATCCGCAGTACCGTGGAGGGTGTCGGCCATTTCGAGCCGCTGCGCCATTATGCGGAAGTTCATTTGCTGCTGGAGCCGGCAGAACCGGGCAGCGGACTGCAGATTGGAACCGTCTGCAGCGAGGACATTCTGGACCGCAACTGGCAGCGTCTGATCCTCACACATCTGCTGGAGCGGAAGCATCCCGGCGTGCTGACCGGGTCGGAGATTACCGATATGAAAATCACGCTGGTCAAGGGCCGTGCGCACATTAAGCACACCGAGGGCGGCGACTTCCGCCAGGCGACGTACCGTGCGGTGCGGCAGGGACTGAAAAAAGCAGAATCCGTTCTGCTGGAGCCGGTCTATGCGTTCCGTCTGGAAATTCCGTCGGAATCGACGGGACGGGCGCTGAACGATATCCAGCGGATGTACGGCAGCTTTGAACCGCCGGAAATGGAAGGCGATATGACAGTGATCACCGGAACCGCACCGGTTGTGACGATGCGGGATTATCAGAAAGAAGTGACTGCTTACAGCCGGGGACGCGGAAGAGTGTTCTGTACCTTAAAAGGATATGAGCCGTGTCACAACGCGGAGGAAGTGATTGCCTCCATCGGCTACGATTCCGAGGCGGATGTGGAAAATCCGACGGGTTCTGTGTTCTGTGCCCACGGGGCAGGCTTTGTCGTTCCATGGAATGAAGTGGAAGACCATATGCATCTGGAATACACGCTGGAAAATCCGGAAGAAGAAAGCGATTCAGCCGAATCTGCGGCAGACCGGAGCGGCGGAGCATCCTTTGTGCAGAAAGCAAAAAAAGCATCTGACCGCGTGCCGATGGCAGCTTCCCTGCAGGAGGCAAAGGAGCTGGAAGAAATCTTTACGAGGACATACGGCAAAGTGGAGCGGAAGCGCGCCGGTTTCGAGCGGCGGACACGTCCGGTCACCTCGTCATCCGGCATCGGGGATCCCAAATATGCAAAATCAAACCGCCCGAAGGAGCCGCAGGAGGAATATCTGCTGGTGGACGGCTATAACATTATTTTTGCATGGGATGATTTAAATGAGCTGGCGAAGTATAATATTGAGAGCGCCAGAGGAAAGCTGATGGACATCCTGTCAAATTATCAGGGATATAAAAAAATGACGCTGATTCTTGTCTTTGATGCCTACAAAGTAAAAGGCAACCAGGGTGAGGTCGGCATGTACCATAATATTCATGTCGTTTATACGAAAGAGGCGGAGACGGCTGACCAGTACATCGAGAAAACGGTTCACAGGATCGGCCACAACGGCAACGTAACGGTGGCTTCCTCGGACGGTCTCGAGCAGATCATCATTATGGGAGCGGGCGCGCATCGTCTCTCCGCACGGGATCTGCGCACCGAGATTGAACATACAAACGGCCAGATCCGGGAAAACTATCTGGAGAAAGAACAGAAAACGAAGTCGTACCTGCTGGAGAACGCCTCCGGAGAACTGGGAGACTTTTTAAAAGAGCTGGAAGAAGAGCGAAAAAAAGAGAGTAAAAAGAGCAAAGGAAAGGCTTAAGATGAATTACGCAATCATACTATCGGGGGGAATCGGAACGAGAATGCAGATGGGGGATTTTCCGAAGCAGTATCTTGAAGTGGAAAAGAAACCGATTCTGCTGTATACGCTGGAGCAGTTTCAGAAAAGCAGTGCCGTTGAGAAAATCGTCATCGTGGCGGCAGATGCCTGGAGAGAGAAGATCCGCGGATGGATGGAAGAAGACGGGATTACGAAATTTCTCGCCTTTGCGGATGCCGGGGATACGCGGCAGGAATCCATTCATAATGGCCTTACCGTCTGCATGGAGGATTCCGTATCGGAGAACGACGGTGTGATCATCCACGATGGCGTGCGGCCTCTGGTGAGCGAACAGCTGATTGGCGACTGCCTTGCGGCGCTTGCCGATCATGAGGGCTGTATGCCGGTGCTGCCGATGAAGGACACGATCTATCAGAGCAGCGACGGAACGAAAATTGACCATCTGCTGGAGCGCAGCACGCTGTTTGCCGGTCAGGCGCCGGAAGCCTTCCGGCTGCATCCGTACGCGAAGATCAACCGGGAAGCATCGAAAGAGGAGCTGTCCCTCACAAGGGGAACGAGTGAAATTGCCTACCGCCATGGAATGGATGTGGCGATGATCCCAGGGGATGAGCGGAACTTTAAGATTACAACAAGGAGCGACCTGGAGCGTTTCTGTACGATTGTGGAAGGAGAAACGAAATGAGAGCATACGAGCTGCATGGAGTCAATGATTTAAGAAGGGAAGAAATCGAAAAACCGGAAATCCCATCCGGCTGGGTTCTGGTGCAGGTAAAGGCATCAGGAATCTGCAGCTCCGATATTCCGCGGATTTTCACAAACGGAACATACCATTTTCCAACGATTCCGGGTCACGAGTTTTCAGGCGTGGTTGCCGCATACGGCGAGGGTGTGCCGGAAGAGCGAGTTGGAAAACGGGTCGGCATTTTCCCGCTGATCCCATGCCGCACCTGCCCGCAGTGCCGGCAGAAAAAATATGAGATGTGCGAACACTACGATTACCTCGGCTCGCGCCGGGACGGCGGCTTTGCGGAATACGTGGCCGTGCCGGACTGGAACCTGATGGAGCTGCCGGAAAACGTCAGTTTCCGCGAGGCAGCAATGCTGGAGCCGCTCTCTGTGGCGCTTCATGCGGTGAAACGAAGCGGTGTGAAGCCGGGCGATACCGCAGCAGTGATCGGAACGGGCATGATCGGTTTTGCAGCGGCAGCGTGGGCAAAAGCGCTCGGCGCCGAAACCGTTTTTGTGATTGGACGGGGCGAAGCAAAACGTGCGATCGCAGAACAGATTCCGGGCATCTCATATGTGACGGAAGAGGAGAGTAAAGCGATTCAGGCGGATGTTGTAGTAGAAGCGGTCGGAACGCCGCAGGCCGTTTCCAGTGCAGTTCTTCTTGCAAGACCGGGCGGAAGCATCGTGCTGATGGGAAATCCATCGGGCGATCTTGCGATGGAAAAGAACGTGTACTGGCGCATCCTGCGCAAACAGCTGAACCTGATGGGAACGTGGAATTCTTCTTATGAAAAAGATGAAGCCTGCGACTGGACGGAGGCACTCGATGCGCTTTCGAAGAAGAAAATCCCGGCACAGGCGCTGATCACGCACTGTTTCCCGTCCGAAAAGCTGATGGACGGACTGGAACTGATGAAAAATCATAAAGAGCCATACTGTAAAGTAATGGTTTCATGGGAGTAGAAATATGAGAAAAAGTCAGATATCGGCATCCATGATGTGCTCAAACCTTGTGGATCTGCAGGCGACGATCGATGTATTTGAAAAAGAAAAAGTCGAATATCTCCATATCGATGTGATGGACGGCGAGTTCGTTCCGAACTTCGGCCTTGGCGTCGACTACATCCGCGGACTGCGGGAACTGACGAGTATTCCGCTCGATCTTCATCTGATGATTAAAGACCCGGAGTACAAGCTGCCGTGGATCGGCATTCACAAAGAGGACATCGTGACGATTCATTATGAGAGCACTTTCCAGGTGCAGCGCGCGCTCGATTACCTCGTGCCGTACGGCTGCAAGCGGTTTCTCGCGATCAACCCGGCGACACCGATCGGGCAGATCGAGGAAGTGCTTGATTATATCGACGGCGTCAATCTTCTGATGGTGAATCCGGGCTTTGCCGGACAGAAAATTGTGCCGAGTACGCTGCGCAAGGCGGAAAAGCTGCAGAAATTTCTGCAGGAGATGCACCGGGAGGACATCATTTTAGAAGTGGACGGAAACATTACGAAGGAGCACGGCGCGACGCTGCGTTCCTGTGGAGCCAGCATTTTTGTGGCGGGAACTTCGAGCATTTTCTGCACCGATGTATCGCACTTCGGAGAAAAAATCCGGGAATTCCGGAAAGCAGTGGAATAAGAAAAAGAACTGCCTTCCCGGGATGCACGGTTTGAAAAACAGACGAATACTGTAAAGTGAGAAATGACGGAGCGTGTCATATGGTAGAATTGCTTCTGCTTGCTGCGGCGCTCTCAGCCGATAACTTTGCAGTAAGCATCGGATATGGAAGCAGCAATACGAGAATTTCACCCGGCATGACGGCGCTGCTGAATCTGTTTTGCAGTGCTGCCCTGGTTGCTTCCGCGCAGTTTGGAAAAAGATTTCTGCAGTCCGCAGGACCGGAATGGGGAACCAGAGTGGGTGCGGGCTGCTTTTTTCTTATGGGAACGTTGAAAATTTTCGAAGAACTGAGAAAACGCAGAAGAAAAAAGCAGGGAAAACCAGAAGCAAGACTGGAACATCTGGAAAAACAGCTCCACCCACTGGAATTTGGCCTGCTGGCGGTTTCGATGTCGGTGGATGGAATTGTCTCCGGCGTCTTTGCCGCGGATCTTCCGGTGACAGGAGGACAGATCTTTTTTGCCTCCTTCGCGGTCGGAATGGCGGCGATGTATGCCGGAACTGCCATCGGAAAAAAGACGGGGCAGAAAAACGGCGGAAACGGAGCACTGTTTGGAGGAATTCTGTTCTATTTACTGGCGTTTTTAAAGCTCACATAGAATTACATGTAAGAAAGAAAAACCAGCAGATCCCGGCGTAAAATTGACAAGCCCGTGCAGATATGCTATAAAAGTAGGAGGTTTGCTGCTGGAAAATTTAAAAAACAGATGCAGCAGACAAAGTAAGAGAGGAAAATACATGATTTCAGTAGTAATCCCTTCGTACAACGGTGCAGAAACACTGTTTCAGGCAATCGACTCAGTCCTTTGCCAGACAACAAAAACCCCGCTGGAAATCCTGGTGATCGACGATCATTCCACGGACGATACGATGGAAAAGATGGGGCGTTACGGAGAAAATGACCGGGTACGGTATATCCGGAATGAGACAAACAAAGGAGCGTCCGCATCCAGAAACCGCGGTGTACAGCTCGCAAAGGGCGATTACATTGCCTTTCTGGACGCGGATGATTACTGGGATCCCGAAAAACTGGAAAAGCAGGAAAAAGCCCTTGCAAAGACCGGTGATGTGCTCTGCTGTACGGGTCGGGAGCTGATTTACGATCAGGAACCGGAAAAGCAGAAGATTTTTTCTGTCCCGGAGCGGATCACCTACAAAATGCTGCTGCGCGGCAACGTGATCGGCTGCTCGTCGGTACTGGCCAAAAGAAGCGTTCTGCTGGAATTCCCGATGGAAAAGGACGAGTGCCACGAGGATTATCTGGACTGGCTACGGATCCTGAAAAAATACGGGACAGCCTGCGGTGTGGATGAGCCTTTGCTGAAATACCGGCTGTCCAGCACAGGAAAATCGGGGAATAAACTGCATTCTGCAGGAATGACTTACCGTGTTTACCGCGAGCTGGGAATGGGAACGTTCCGCTCCCTGTACTGTTTTGCGTGCTATGCCGTAAACGGTGTGCGGAAGTATTACGGTAAGGGCAAAAAGAGAGGAAGAGATTGATGAACTATAAAAACAGGGAACAGTACAAACATCTGATGCGTGTCCTGGCGGTCGCGGCGATTGTGCTTCTGGAATGCGCTGTTTTTTCTGTGTTCTGGGACAGATACTATGCGAGCCACCTGTGGCTGGAGCCGTTCTGGGATAAGGGAAATCAGATTATCGTCGTGATCTACGGCATTTTTCTTCTGGTTTTCATGTATATTTACGGCGGCATGAAGATCGGCTACATGAAGGGAAGCAGCATCATCTATTCCCAGATGATGACGGCATTCTGTGCCAATGCGCTGATGTATCTGCAGATTATCCTGCTGTGGCGCCACCTGCCGTACATGCTGCCGATGGTCGGCATGACACTCGTGGACTTTGCGCTGGCAGGCATTGTATCCTGGCTTTTTGAGAAGACGTTTGCGCGTCTTTTTCCGCCAAGAGAGGTGCTTCTGATTTACGGTGAATACCCGATGGAAAGCCTGGAGCTGAAGATGAACCAGCGGCCGGACAAGTATATTGTAGCACATAAGGTGAGCGCGGAAGTGGGAGAGAAAGAGCTCTGCCGCCAGATTGACGCATACGGTCAGGAGGGCGTGATCCTGGGCGATCTTCATTCGGAGCTGCGCAACCGTCTGCTGAAATATTGCTATGCGAAAGAAATCCGTGTCTATCTGACGCCGAAGCTGTCGGATATTATGGTACGGAAAGCGGAAGCGCTCCATATTTTCGATACACCGCTTCTGCTCGCGCGAAACAGTGGTCTTTCGTTTGATCAGAGATTCTGCAAGCGCCTGCTGGATCTGCTCGTATCGACGATTCTTCTTGTGATCACGTCGCCGATTATGCTGATCGCAGCGCTCTGCATCAAGCTGTATGACCATGGCCCGGTGTTCTTTAAACAGAAACGTCTCACGATCGGCGGAAAAGAATTCTATGTCTACAAATTCCGAAGCATGATCGTGGATGCCGAAAAAGACGGCGTAGCCCGCCTGGCAACGAAGAACGACAGCCGCATTACGCCGGTCGGAAAGGTGATCCGCGCGACGAGAATTGATGAGCTGCCGCAGCTTCTGAACATTTTCAAAGGCGATATGAGCGTCGTCGGACCGCGTCCGGAGCGGCCGGAGATTGCAAAGGAATATGAGGAATCGATTCCGGAGTTTGCTTACCGTCTGAAAGTAAAGGCAGGCCTTACCGGCTACGCCCAGATTTACGGAAAGTACAACACGACCGCATACGACAAGTTGAAGCTGGATCTGATGTACATAGAGAGCTATTCGATTTTAGAGGATCTGAAGCTGATTCTTGCAACCTTTAAGATTGTCTTCACAAAGGAGAGCACAGAAGGACTCGAGGAAGGACAGACGATCAGCCTGAACGCAAAGGAAGAGGAGAAAAAAGATGTTTAATACCGAGGACGAAATTCTGCGCCGGCTGCAGGAAAAAAATCTGGAAATGGCCGTCATGTTTTACCACTGGTGCCAGAGAAACCATCTGACCTGTTATCTCTGCGGCGGCGGCTGTATCGGTGCAATCCGCCACGGCGGCTTTATTCCGTGGGACGATGATCTCGACTTTTTCATGCCGCGGAAAGATTACGAGAAGTTCCTGAAAATCTGGGATACGCAGGAGGAGAGTAAAATCTACAAGCTCGAGTACCCGAAAGAGGGCTTCTGCAATGCGCACACGTTTGCGAACATCCGCGACAGCCGCACTACGCAGGTGAAAAAGGAGCAGGTCGATATGGATCTCTGCCACGGCGTTGCGCTTGATATTCTCCCGATCGAGGGCTATGCACCGGGAAAGCTTGCGCGGAAATGGCAGGTGATCGAGGGAAAGATTTTCCAGCTCTTCTGCACGCAGGTTATTCCGACCAAAGAACGCCACGGCGCGTTTATGCATTATCTGGGAACGATTCTGCTGGCGCTGGCTCCGACGCAGAAGATGCGGTACCGGATCTGGAAGCAGGCAGAGAACTATATTACAAAATTTGATATCGACAGCCCACGGGTGGACGGCATCACCGAGATGTGCGCACCGCAGGCGATTCTCCGGAAATATCCGAAAAAGATTTTTGCATCGGCGATTGAGGTTCCGTTCGAGAACGAGCGCCTGCCGATTCCGGTCGGATACGACACATATCTGCACATGGCGTTCGGCGATTATATGAAACTGCCGCCGAAAGAACAGCAGAAAGGCCACCACGATGCGGCGTTTCTGGATCTCGATCATCCGTATGAGCAGTATAAGGGGATACACTACTGCTGTAAGAAATAAAGAAAGAGGATAAAACAATGCCGGAAATTTCAATCATTACCCCGGTGTATCAGGCAGAGAAATTTTTAAAAAAATGTGTGGATTCCATTCTCTCCCAGTCTTTTACGGACTGGGAGCTGCTTCTTGTAGATGATGGAAGCACCGACAAGAGCAGTGAAATCTGCCGGACATACGCAGAACAGGATGCGCGGATCCGTTATCACCAAAAAGAGAACGGCGGCGTCAGTTCGGCGCGGAATGCGGGCGTTGCGCTTGCAGAGGGGCGTTATATCACGTTTGTGGACAGCGACGATTTCGCAGCGGAGGATCTTCTGGAAACACTGTATCGTCTGGCGGAAAAATATGATGCCGAAATGAGTATCTGCCGCGGATACGATCTCTATGAAGGAAGGCCGGTGCCGGATCTGAAACAGGAGGGAATCGAATCTGTGACCGACAGCGAGGAGGGACTGCGCCAGGTGATGAAGGCGCGCGTGTTCGGCGTGATGCCGTGGGGCAAGCTGTATCGGAGAGAGATTTTCGAGGGCGTTGTCTATCCGGAGAAAACAATCGCCGAGGATGCATACGTCATCGTTCCGTTAATGGAGCACTGCCGGAAGGTGGCCTTTTCCACAGCACAGAAATACTATTATGTGCACCGGCGCGAAAGCCTCACGACAAGCGGTTTTCGCTGGTCAGATCTGGGTTCGGTGGAAGTATGGGATCATAATCAGAATGTCGTGGAAGAACGCCACCCGGCGCTGAAAAAAGAAGCAGGTGTGCGCTGCTGCTGGGCGCGGTTTTTCGTGCTGGACAAGCTGATGCTGTTGGAAACCATGGACGCGGAGAAAAAGGCGCTTGCGAAGAGGCTGGCAAAAGAGCTTAAAAAGCATCCGCTTCTGGTACTGGAAGGCGATCACTTCACGAACGGGCGGAAAATCGCCTATCTGACCCTGTTTCTGGGAACCGGAATTTACCGGCAGTGCGTTCGTGCACTGTTCCGGAAAAGAAATTTATAAAAAATGCGGCAGAAACGAATGAGATTTTCGTTTCTGCCGCATTTTTATATGGATTTTTCTAGCTTTCTTTTTCGGAAAGCAGAACACCGTTTTTATCAAACACATACGTTGTTCCGTCAATTTTTTTCGTCCCGGTGACGCATCCGCCCCAGCTCTGGAAATAATATGTTTTTCCGTCAATTTCTGCCCAGCCGGTCTGCATGGAAGCATCATCGTTGAAGTAATACCAGTTGTTTTTATAATAGAACCACTGCGATTTTCTTGCACCGCCCCAGCTGTAGGTAAAGTACCAGACACCGTCCCGGATCACCCATTGGTTTGCCGGCATGACGCCGTTTTCATCAACAAAATAAAGATTGTTGTCATACGTAAAGGCTTCATCCGTTTTCCGTGTACAGTCCTCATTAATATAATAGTATTTATTCTGAAGCAGCAGCCAGCCTTCGTGTGCGGCACCGCCCCAGCTTCTGAGATAATAATAGTTTCCATCCCATTTCAGCCACTGGTTCTGATACATTTTTCCGCTCTTATTTACAAAGTAGAGATTGTTGTCATACAGGAAACTTTCGTTCTGCTTCAGGGAACCGTCCGCATTCATAAAATACCAGGCACCATCGATCTGATACCAGCCATTGGTTACGCAGGAATATTTCTGTACATAATACCAGGCACCGTCATGGTACAGCCAGGTGCTGCCGGAAATACCGCCCCAGGAAAGAAATTTGACGCGGTAACCGTTTAAGGTAAGTGTCGTATTGCGTGCGGCACCTCCCCATGTGTAAAAATAGTACATCGTTTTGGTCTCCGGATCAGCGTGCCATCCGGACGAATACATAATACCGGTATCCTTGGCGAGATAGTACCAGTTGTTGCTGATAAACTGCCATCCGGTCTGCATCTCACCGCTGCCGGAAAAATAATAGTAATCTCCGTCAAGCAGGAGCCAGCCTGTTGCCATAACGCCGTCCGCGCCGAGGTAATACGTTTTGTGGTCGAGGGTGAGCCAGCCGGTATACGGTGTTTCATCATCGTTGTAGTAATACCATTTTCCATCCCGTTTTACCCAGCCGATGACGTGGCGTTCGTTTGTGATCACGCCGTTTTCATCAGCGGTATATTCGATGCCCGTTTCTGTGTCGCGCCAGGAAGTGGAGCACACGAGAAGATGGCTGCTGTCTGCATAATATTTCTGTCCGCCGCGGGTGAAAAATCCGCTGTACGGGATGCCGTCATGATAAGCAACGAGCTTGGAAGAACGGCCGCGGTAAATTTCATAGGTATCATCCACGTTGGAAGTGACCGCGGAACCGGAAAAGTCAGCAATGACTGCCGGAAGATCGCCGGAATATTCTGTCGTGGAAAATACGCGCAGCCCCAGAGAGGTCAGGGTCTCGACGGTATCGTTATCCATAATACGGAAGTCACCGGTCTGGATAAAATATTCCGGGTTGACGGCAGCAAGATAGTCTGCATCGACAGCATTCGGATATCCGTGATGATTGGAAGTCATCAGATCAATGCTGTACAGCCCGTAGTTCGAAACAATCCGGCTGGCATCGCCCTCGACGTCGTCGATATCGCTCGTCAGAAAAGCGCGGTGGTCGTTTGCGGAGGCAATTACACCAAGACAGAACTGGTTGGCGTCCTCTTTTGGACTTGTGAGATAATCTTCCTCGTAGTTGACAATCTGGATCTGGAAATTTCCAAAAGCAAAATCAGGAGATCCTTCTTCTGCGGAGGCGGCACCGGGATTCAGATGCTGGATCAGGGTCACACCTTCAGTCTCTTCTACAGCAGTAAGAAGCTGGTCGTAGACATAAAGATTGTCCCAGAGACGCGCAGTATTATAGATATAACTGTCATCATACGGGAGCAGATAAACCCGGTCGGGGGAATACAGCCGCACGATGGTATCGCCGGTTCCAATATGGTCGCTGTGCGGATGTGTTGCAACATAAAACTGCAGATTATCGGAGGTGACACCGAGGGAGTCCAGGTAGGAGAGTACCTCATCGTCGTAGCCGGTCGACGTTGTGATGCCGCTGCGCAGCGGATAACGCGGATCAGATCCGTCAGGGTAATCCCAGTCCTCGCCGGAGTCTACCATGCCGAAAATTTTCTGGCCATTATCGTCTACACTTTCCAGAACGATGGCATTGGAGCCGCTGTCGAGTGTCAGAATGTGAATTTTTGCTGTAGTATCAGCCGCATGTGTGTTTTCCGGGGTGAGAAAAAGAAAAGCAGCGGCAAGGGATGCAGCGCCGATGGAAAACACGGATCTGCGGGTATGCCGGGAAAAAGGCATATCAATGGCTCCTTTCGTAACATATATCATTAAAACAAAAAGTAAAACAGCCGGGCGGAAAATAAGCGTCCAACATCACGATTATACAAAATTTCAGGGAAAAGTCAATGTTTATTAGAATTTCGATTACTTGACGCAGACAGGGCATCATGTTAGAATGAGTGGGATTGGGAATGTAAGGAAAAGAAAGGAACCAAACATGATTACCTTATTAAAAATTCCGGCACTGTTTCTGGGAATGCTCGCAGTGTTCTGCTGCCTGGGTTCTTTTTTTATCAGAGAAAACAGGTATGAGAGCGGACATCTGGGTGAAACTGTGCTGTTTGGCTTTATTGCATATTACTTCTTATTTGAACTGATTTCTGTGCCGATGATGGTGCTCGGTGCAAAGCTGCATCTGCTCGCATGGGTATGGGCTGCTGTTGTGGCTGTTCTTGTAATTGCTTCCATCTGTCTTCATCTGGGAATGTGGAGAGAGTGGGGAAAAAGAAGCGGCGGTTTCTGGAGAGGAAAGACGGCGGCTTTTTATGTGATGCTGGTGCTGATTGGAATCCAGCTGTATTTTGTTGCTGCACTGCAGGAAAACGGCAGTGCGGATGCAGCGTATTATGTGGGAAGTGTGACAACGAACCTTGCGACAGATTCCATCAGCAGCTTTGACCCATATACAGGAAAAGCACTGGATTTTTTTAACATCCGTTATGTGTTCAGCATGTATCCGGCAGCAAATGCAGTACTGTGCCGTTTAACGGGCCTTCATCCGCTCGTAGTGACGAAAGTGATTCTCTGTATGATGACGGTAGTTTTAAGTTATCTTGTCTATGCACAGATCGGAAAGGCGCTGTTAAAAGAAAAACAGATGGTATGGGTGCTCTTGTGCTTTATCAGTGTTGTGAATCTGAATTTTCATACGATCTTTTCGAATGCGTCGTTCCTGCTGACGAGGGGATACGAGGGAAAGGCCGTATTGTGCAATATCATCCTCCCGTTTCTGTTTTATCTTGGCCTGCGCATGTATCAGGAGAAAAACGGAAAGAGAGTCTGGCTGCTGTTTTTCATGACAGGCGTCGCTGCGATTGACCTTACGATGTCATCCATGATGACCGTACCGGTGACCATGAGTGCTGTGATTCTGCCGAATCTTGTGCGGAAAAAACGCTGGGGACAGAGCGGGCTCTATCTGCTTGCTGTGCTGCCGTGTGTGCTGGTGCTTGGGGTCTATCTCCTTGGTGTGCGCGGTATCCTGCAGATTCCGGTTGTGCGGTAGAAAGGAGAAAATGTGGGCGGAATAAATCTGAATGAGAGCGGCTTCGATTTTGTGAGACAGGTCTTTGTGACGTTTGGAGGAAACACAACCGTACTGACGCTGTTTCTGCTGTCGGTGCTGTATCTCGCTTTAAAAGGAAAAAAGGAAGAGCGGTATGTGTTCGTAACAACCGCTGTTTTTCTGGCCTTTACGGTATACAATCCATTTGCGGTGAAATATATCCTAGGAAAACTTGGAATGGTCAATGTCTATTATCGGTTTTTCTGGATTCTGCCGATGGTACTGACCATCGGATATGCCTGCACGAAAGTTGTGGGCGGGCAGAAAAAAGGCTGGAGACGGTATCTGACCGCAGCTGCGCTGGCAGCAGTCATCTGTTTTGGCGGAAATTCCGTACTGGCTGGCGGACTGCCGAAGCTGCCGGATAACCAGTACAAGATGCCAGATGATCTTCTGGCCGTCTGTACGGTGCTGCACGAAGAAGCGGGAGAGGGAACCGTAAGAGTTGTCTTTGAACCGGATTTCAACCTGATCGTGCGGCAGTATGATGCTTCGTTTGAACTGGTTCTGGATCGCGATATGGTTCTGACCTATCAGGGCTCCAATACGGTATCAACCGATGCACTGACCGAGCAGGAAATTGAAGACGAAACAAAGATCCTTCAGATTATCACACAGATGGATCTGTCGCTGGATCAGAAAGAATTTTACAGAAGTCTTAGGGAAATGAATGCAGAGTATATTGTACTTTCGAGCAGTTCAGCGGCAGTATCCTATGTGGAAACAGCGGGGTGCATCCCGGTAAGAGAAGTAGAAGGGCATATCATTTTCCGCGTGGAAGAAAAGTAAGAAGGAGGACTTGTTTTTGAATAAGGCAAAAGATTATATTCAGCTGCACCTGAATATCCTGCTGTTTTCTCTGACGAGTGTGTTCTCGAAAGCAGCGTCGGTTCAGCTGAACCGCGGAGGAATCAAAAATCCTCTATTATATGTATTTTTATTTCTGATGGTTGCAAACTGTGGCATTTACGCTATTGCATGGCAGAAGGTAATCAAAAAATTCTCTTTGTCAACCGCATATGCAAACCGCAGCGTCTATCTGATCTGGTCCCAGATCTGGGCCGTGATCATTTTCCATGAAAATCTGACGGTAAAAAATATCATCGGCCTTCTGATTGTGCTGGTGGGAGTTATGGTGGTGCAGCGATATGAATAAATATATGATTTTAATGCTGATCTGTACAATGTTTTCTGCAGTATCCCAGATTCTGCTGAAACAGAGCGCCAACGAGGAGCATGCATCTGCCCTTCGTGAGTATCTGAACTGGCGCGTGATTGTGGCGTATCTGGTTTTTGGCAGTGTACTTCTTTTAAATACGTATGCCTACACACAGGTAGATTTGAAATACGGTCCGGTTCTGGACACCTTCACATACGTGTTCGTACTGCTGCTGTCGTTCGGCATTTTAAAAGAAAAAGTATCAAAAGGAAAACTGATCGGAAATCTGATCATTATCTTAGGGGTGCTGGTATACACATTGCCGTAAAAACTGGATTATTAGAAAGAGATTATGATTTTGGATTGTGTCTCAGGATGGATTGTGATATAATTCCAAAGATATGAAGAATTTGTTACGAAAATAAAAAGAAGGGAAGATAGATGGGAGTAAACCAATGGACAAAATAGCAGTTTTGATACCGTGTTATAACGAAGAAAAAACCGTGCAGAAAGTAGTAACAGACTGGAGAAAAGTGCTGCCGGAAGCCGTGATTTATGTGTATGATAACAATTCCAGCGACTGTACCGCGGAGCTGGCAAGAGAAGCAGGAGCTGTTGTGCGCCATGAGTATCAGCAGGGAAAAGGAAATGTCATCCGCAGAATGTTCCGTGAAATCGACGCGGAGTGCTACCTGATGGTAGACGGAGATGACACTTATCCGGCAGAATACGGACCGCAGATGGCAGCAGAAGTTCTGGAGAAAAATGTGGATATGGTTGTGGGAGACCGCCTTTCCTCCACTTACTTCGAAGAAAATAAACGTCCGTTCCACAATTTTGGAAACACAATTGTTCGTCTGTTTATCAATAAGCTGTTCAAAAGCAACATCCGCGATATTATGACAGGATACCGTGCTTTCAGCTATGAATTTGTAAAAACATTTCCGGTTCTGTCAAAGGGATTTGAAATTGAGACAGAGATGAGCATTCATGCTATCGATAAAAATATGCTGGTCAGCAATGTAATCATTCAGTACCGTGACCGTCCGGATGGAAGTGAATCGAAACTGAACACATACTCTGACGGTTTTAAAGTGTTGCGTACGATTGCGAGACTGTACCGGACCTACAAACCGTTCCAGTATTTCGGAATCCTGTCGCTGATCCTGTGTCTGATTTCTCTTGGAATGTTTGTTCCGGTATTATCCACGTATCTGGCAACCGGCCTTGTTCCGAAAATACCGACCCTGATTGTGAGCGGTTTTGTTATGATGGCAGCCATTATTTCGATGTTTACCGGTCTGCTGCTGACAAGCCTTGAGTCCAAAAACAGACAGGACTTTGAAATGAATCTTCAGACGGTGCATGCGCTGAAGCTTCTGAAAGAGAAGGAGAATAAATGAAAGCAAAAAAAATGGTAAAAACAGCGTATCATTACCGTTTTCTGCTGGCGTTTCTTGTCTTTATCCTCTGCGTTGTTTTTGAAATCAGCGGATCCTCAATTGGACTGTGGCAGGATTTCACAGGTGTATCGACGGAGTCCTGGAATGGCGTGCTGCATGGAAAATCCCGGGAAATCCGCACCGATGAATGGGCGGTCAACACGCCGATGGCGTTTTCCCAGTATGCGGACCGCGGAGAACAGGAGGCCTTTTCCTATTACTCCACGATTATGAGAGGAACCCAAACGGATGCCTACATTATCTATGGACAGCCGGTGCGAAGTTGGAAGATGATTTACCGGCCGTTCCAGTGGGGCTATCTGTTTTTATCGCAGGGAAAAGGACTTGCCTTTTTCTGGTGCGGAAGATGGATTGCGCTGTTTCTTGTGTCCCTTGAAATGGGACGGTATCTTTTCCAGAAAAAAAAGGCACTGGCGGGGGCCTATACCTTCCTGATTACCCTGTCTCCCATTGTGCAGTGGTGGTTTGCCATCAACGGCCTGGTGGAAATGCTGGTTTTTGGACAACTTGCGGTTCTTCTGATTAAGGAATACATCAGACAGACAAATTACTGGAAGAAATTTTTTCTGATGCTTGGCATCGTGTGGTGCGGCGGAACGTATATTCTGGTGTTTTACCCGGCATGGCAGGTACCGATTGCCTATGTGTATTTGTTTCTTTTGATTGGAATTATCCCGCGTGAGTGGAAAAAAGAAAACTGGCACTGGAAAAAGGATCTGCCGATTCTTGCCTGCCTTTTTCTGCTGCTTGGCGGAAGCGTCGGCGTGATTTTTTACGATGCAAAAGACACGATTCTTGCTGTGCTGAATACCGTTTACCCGGGAAGCCGTGTCTGCTCAGGCGGCGGTGCCATAGAGATGCTCCTTGGCTGGCCGTCAAATCTGTTTCTACCATACAAAAATAATGTTGCAATCGGCATTTCCAACGTATGCGAAAAAGCAGGTTTTATTTCCTTTTTCCCGCTTGGACTGCTCCTTGGTCTGTGGGTCATGGTAAAGGAGAAAAAAAGAGATGCTTTTCTGATCTCGACGTATCTGGGATCGCTTCTTTTGTCAGCATATGTTATTTTTCCCTGGCCGGTTCTTCTGGCAAAGGTAACACTTTTAAGCCACTGCCAGCCAGAACGTGCCGCAGCCGGGGCGGCCATGCTGAATCTGATTGTGCTGTTATATGCCATTGATCAGTCGGAAAGAAAGATTTCGCCTCTGCTCTGCGTGGCAGGAGCGGAAGTGATTGCTGTCGAACTCAGCGGCTATGTATACCATACAACGCCGGATGTGTTTGAAACCATGATATGGGTTGCGCTGATGCCGGTAATTGCTCTGATCGCGGTGGCCGCTGCATTTTTTGCCATCGGCAGAGGAAAGAAAGCGCAGTATGCATTTGCCGCAATCTGCGTTGGAGTCAGCGTGTTTACAGGGGCGACGGTAAACCCTGTCAGAACCGGTGTCTCGGTAGTCGAGGACAATGCTCTGGTAAAAGCAGTGAAAGAAGTATCGAAAAGCGATGGAGGAGAAGGCCTCTGGATGTCAGAGGATATGACGATGCCGCTTCTGAATGTTCCGCTTCTGGCGGGTGCGCCGACCATCAACTGTACCAACACATATCCTGTGATGGAGCGATGGGAAGCGATTGATACAGAAAAGCAGTATGAAAATGTTTATAACCGATATGCCAATTTCCATATCATTCTGAAAAAAGACGGAGAAGCTGTTTTCAAAAATCCGGTGCCGGATCAGGTAGAGCTTTCAATGCCGGTGGATGATCTGAAAACGCTGCAGATCTCCTGGATTCTCACCAAAAATGATCTGGAGGGCCTGGAAACGGATCTGATTCAGTTTGAAAAAACGACAGAAGTAGGAAATTATAAGATCTATAAAGTAGTCTGCCAGTCATAAAATCTGCAGAAAAGGCTTGACCGTGACATGGCGTCACCCCTTAAAATTAGTGTAGTATCAAAATTAATTTATAGAAGCAAGAAAGAGAGGAACAAAAAAATGGGTAAAATTAAAGTAGAAACATGTGAAATCGAAGGATTAAAAGTAATCACTCCAACCGTATTCGGCGATGAGCGTGGATACTTTATGGAGACCTACAATTACAATGATTACAAAGCAGCAGGAATTGATCAGGAGTTCGTACAGGATAACCAGTCCAGTTCCAAAAAAGGTGTTTTAAGAGGACTTCATTTCCAGATCAACTATCCGCAGGATAAGCTGGTCCGCGTAGTCAGCGGTGAAGTATTCGACGTAGCCGTAGACCTTCGTCCGGGTTCTGAGACCTATGGAAAATGGTTCGGCGTTCTGCTTTCTGCTGAGAACAAAAAACAGTTCTTTATTCCGAAAAATTTTGCACACGGCTTCATCGTGCTGTCTGATTCCGCAGAGTTCGCTTACAAATGCACCGATTTCTATCATCCAAACGATGAGGGCGGCCTTGCATGGAATGACCCGGAGATCGGCGTAGAATGGCCGATGCCGGAAGGAATGACAGTAGAAGATCTGACCATCTCAGAGAAGGATCAGAAGTGGGGTGGAATCAAAGAGTTAAAGAAGTAAAACAGGAGAAATGACGAATGTCGAAGAAAAAAACAATACTGCTGGCAGTGTGTACCATTCTGGTTGTGCTGCTGAATGTAGTGATACTGACGCACAAGGCCCCGACAGACGGACCGGTGGAACTTCAGATGAAGGTTCAGTCGGATATTACCGATGAAATAAAGGTGTATTTCAGCCCAAATGAGTATTATAACGAAGAAATGACAGATGCTGTCACATACCAGAATCAATATCCAAATGGTACGATGGATGAAGAAAAAGAAATAACATTTACCATCGACAGTTCTGCCACAAAGCTTCGTATGGATTTTGGAGTACAGCCGGGAAACTTTATGGTACGCGAAGTGAAACTGAAATGCCGCAGTACCGAGCTGGAAATTCCGCTGGAAACGCTGATGCAGGCAGAGAACCATGATATGGTTTCCATGAAAATCGAGAAGGATGCGAACGGAAATGAGGTTCTGGTGATGAAAACCGAAAATTCCGATCCGTATCTCAGCATGGATCTCGACCAGAGTGTTATCCATGACAGCTATGCTGCACATGCGGCAAAGATGAACTGGATCAAAATCCTGGCAGCAGTCATTCTTCTGGATGGAGTATGCCTTGTCCTGTTCCGGCACAGAGAAAAAGTGCTGGCACTTCCAGTAGAATTGATTCAGAACAGAAAACTGATCTTTTCTCTTGCAAAAAATGATTTTAAGACAAAGTATGCAGGTTCTTATCTTGGTATCGTATGGGCCTTTATTCAGCCGATTGTTACGGTTTTGGTATACTGGTTTGTGTTCCAGGTTGGATTAAAAAGTCCGGGAGCAAGCGGATTTCCGTTTGTCCTCTGGATGATTGCAGGTCTGGTACCATGGTTTTTCTTTTCCGATGTGCTGAACGCCGGTACGAATGCGCTTCTGGAGTACAGCTATCTGGTAAAAAAAGTAGTATTCAAGATCAGCATTCTGCCGATGGTAAAAGAAATTTCAGCGCTGTTCGTCCATTTGTTCTTTGTAGCTTTCATGATCTTTCTGTATAGCTGCTATGGATATTATCCGGATCTCTACACGTTGCAGCTGGTGTACTATTCGTTCTGTGTATTTGTATTCACACTGGGAATCTGCTACGCGACGTGTGCGATCGTGATTTTCTTCCGCGATCTGTCACAGATCATCAGCATTGTTCTTCAGGTCGGTGTCTGGGTTACTCCGATTATGTGGAATATCGACCAGGTAAGTATGCCGTCCTTTTTATTAAAACTGCTGAAACTGAATCCGTTTTTCTACATTGTACAGGGATATCGAGACAGTCTGATCAATAAGGTGTGGTTCTTTGAACACTTCGATCTGACGATGTATTTCTGGATTGTCACCCTTGTACTGTTCGGAATCGGCACGATTATCTTCAAACGTCTGAAAGTACATTTTGCAGATGTTCTCTAACAAAAACAGGAAACGTGTGCCGGAAGTTTTTAAATTTCCGGCACATTTTGGAAAAAAGAAATAAGAGGTACAAAGAAAGAATGAACGATAATGCAATTACCGTAGATCATGTGAGCAAGCTGTATAAGCTGTATGATAAACCGTCCGACCGCTTCAAGGAGGCGATGGGACTGACCAAAAAGAAGCTGTATCGCGAGCATTATGCGCTGCGGGATGTCAGTTTTAATGTAAAGCGTGGAGAATCCATCGGTATCATCGGTACCAACGGTTCGGGAAAATCCACAATGCTGAAAATTATTACCGGCGTTCTGAATCCAACAGAAGGCCAAGTGAATGTAAACGGAAGAATTTCCGCTCTGCTGGAACTGGGAGCCGGATTCAACGGAGAGTACTCCGGAATTGAGAACGTCTATCTGAATGGTACGATGAACGGCTTTACAAGAGAGGAAATCGACGCAAGAATGGACGAGATCCTCCGGTTTGCCGATATCGGTGAGTTCGTCAACCAGCCGGTAAAAACGTACTCCAGCGGTATGTTTGTCCGTCTGGCCTTTGCGGTTGCCATCAACATTGAGCCGGAGATTCTGATTGTCGACGAGGCGCTTTCCGTCGGAGACGTTTTCTTCCAGGCGAAATGCTTCCGCAAATTCGAAGAGTTCCGGGAAATGGGAAAAACACTGCTGATGGTAAGCCATGACCTGAGCAGCATCAGCAAATATTCGGATAAAGTCATCCTTCTGAATCAGGGTACAAAGGTAGATGAGGGCGAGCCGAAGTATATCGTCGATCTGTATAAACGTTTCCTGGTACACCAGGAAGGAGACCCGGAAGCAGAGAAAAAACAGAAGAAAGAAGCTGCAAAAGCAACACCGGAAGAGCAGGAGGCAGCAAAAAAAGCCGCCGAAGAGCAGAAAGAAAAAGAAGTTGCAGGACTTGCCTTAGAGGCCGGAAGCGGATTCCGGATGAACCCGAACGTACTGGAATACGGAGAAAAACGGGCAGAAATTACCGGCGTTGCGATTTATGATGAAAACGGTCTCTGTACGAATACGCTGGAAAAAGGAACGCGTTTCAGGATTGCCATGCAGGTAAAATTCCACGAAGAAGTGCAGGAACCGATCTGTGCGTATACCATTAAAGACGCACGCGGAACGGAAATTACCGGTACGAATACCATGTATGAACACAACGACATCAAACCGAAAAAGCCGGGCGATGTGATTACCGTTACCTTTGAACAGGAGCTGGATCTCCAGGGAGGCGAGTATCTGCTGTCCTTTGGCTGTACTGGATACCGGGATGCGGATTTCCATGTATACCACAGGCTGTACGATGCATGCAGTCTGACCGTAGTTTCCACAAAGAATACAGTTGGATTTTTTGATATGAATTCGAAAGTAACGATAGAAGAGTGAGAGGGTACTTATGCAGGAGAGAATCGGTAACATTGAACTGGATTACACGTATTACCCGGGAGAGGACATTTACAGCGACGGACCCATCGAAGACGAACTCCTGGAAATTGCAAAGAGCTGTACAGAGGAAGAACTGAATGCCGAAATTGCCAGAAGAAAGAGCTGGCCGGTGCTGTACCATTTTTCACACATCCGCCAGAATATTCTGGAGTGGGTGCCGTTTCAGAAAACGGACAGAGTTCTGGAGATTGGTTCGGGCTGCGGCGCCATCACGGGTGCCATTGCGCAGAAGGCCGGATCGGTTACCTGTATCGATCTTTCCAAAAAGAGAAGCTATATCAATGCTTACAGAAACTGTGCATATGACAACATCAATATCCTGGTGGGAAACTTCCAGGATATTGAGGAAAATATGGACGAATGCTACGACTATATCACCCTGATCGGGGTGTTTGAATATTCAAAAGGATATATTGGCACGGATGATCCTTATGTGGAGATGATCCGCAGAATCAAGAGACATCTGAAGCCGGGCGGACAGATACTGATTGCAATTGAAAACAGGCTGGGACTGAAATATTTTGCGGGCTGCACGGAGGATCATACAGGTGTCTTTTTTGACGGCATCGAGGATTATCCGAATCTGCAGGGGGTACGGACGTTCTCAAAAAAAGAGCTGCAGGAAATCATTGACCGGGCAGGAGAGTTTGAGACAAAATTTTATTATCCATACCCGGACTACAAATTCCCGCTGACGATTTATTCCGACGAGTATCTTCCAAAGTGCGGGGAGCTGAAGCTGACCGCCTACAATTATGACCGTGCAAGAATGGAACTGTTTGATGAGACGAGAGTGGCAGATACGCTGATTTCCAACGGACTGTTTCCGGAGTTCTCCAATTCCTTTTTCGTACGGGTGAAAAGGGGGGAAGCGTAAGATGGGCCGAAAAACAGAAGAAATTCTTTATATCAAATATGCCAATGAAAGAAACCGGGAGTTTGCTGTACGGACGGAGATTTTAGAGAACATCGACGGAAAGCGCAGTGTGAAAAAAACGCCGCTGTACCCGGAGGGAAAGGCACATGTGGCAGGTCTTGTGGAAAAGTATCACAGACTGGAGCCGGACTATGAAAAAGTGGGACTGTTCTGCAACCGGGCGGAAGCAGACGGCGATTCGGTACGGCTGGAATACCTGATGGGTGAATCCATGGAAGAATATCTCGATGCGCTTCTGAACCGCAAAAAGAAGGAAGAGGCAGAAAAGCTGCTGAAACAGTATATCGAAAAGATTCAGGCACTGCCGGGACAGGAAAGCTTCTGTATGACAGAGGATTTTAAAGAAGTGTTCGGGGATGCCAAAGGCCTGGAAACCATGGCATCTGTTTCCCATGCCAACATCGATATGGTCTGCCAGAATGTGATGATGGATGAGAACCGCTGGACGATGATTGACTACGAGTGGACCTTTTGCTTCCCGGTTCCGACGGCATTTCTCGTATATCGTGTACTGCATTACTATCTGGAGACACATGGGAAGCGCAGCGTCTTAAACAAGGAAGCAATGTATACCTGGGCCGGCATTACGAAGGAAGAGCGGGAAGTGTTCCATGAAATGGAGCATCATTTTCAGCGTCATCTGACCTCGGAGCATGTTCCGATGCGTGAAATGTACGGGGCGATCAGCCCGGGAACGTATCCGGTGCGCCATCTGGTCACGAAAGAACAGATCCGCAGAGGACAGGAACGCATGCAGATTTTCTTTTCGGATGAAAACGGATTCCGGGAGGAAAGAAGCATTTATTATAAACTGGAAAACGGAGAATTCCATGGAACGATTGAAATTCCGGAGCACACCGATGAGATCCGCCTGGATCCGTGCGACGGAATGGGTCTCTGCCAGATCGAGGAGCTTTCCTTTGACGTAGGAACCATGGGAACAATCGTCACATCAGATGGCATCACAGGAGATGGGAAATGGTATCTGATGAACGCATCTGATCCGCAGTTTTATCTTGGCAAGGTTCCAAAAGGAGCAGCAAAACTCACGATTCATCTGCGAGTCGTGGTAACGGAAGCGGATTCTGTGAAAATCAATGAAGCCGCAGGAAAACTGCTGGCGGATGGAGAAAAGAGACTGCTGAGACAGAAAGAAGAACAACAGCAGAAAGAGGCACAAATGACACAGCAGGCGGGAGAAAAATTCGCGCAGCAGGAAAAAGAAATTTCCCGCCTCAAAGCAGAACTGGCACAGAAAACAGCACAGATCGAACAGATGGAGCAGACGAAAGTCTGGAAGTTATACAGAAAGTATCGTACGATACGCGAAAGGAATTGACAGATAAATGGGAGTTATTTATGCATCCGTTGATAGAGAGAGATATGCACCGGAACAGAATGGTACCTTAGTATTAAGTGGTTGGAGAGGATCGGAAACACCAGGAGCAATCCAGATGATCTGCATGGCAGACACAGCAGAGGTTCCGATTGCAGAGGAACAGTATCAGCGAAGAACTGATGTTTTTGAGGTCTGCAAAACGTTGTCCAGAGAGGATGGAAATGTCGGTTTCGAAGTTGCGGTAACAGGTTTAAATGACTTGCTGGATAAATGCCAGACAATCCGGTTTGTATGCCGTCAGGGATCCGATCAGAAAGTAATATGGGAAAAGTCAAGCGCGGATCTGAAAAAAGAGAAGGGCGCACAGACACTGATTCGAAAGATTGACAGTATTCGAAGAAGAGGAAATCAGATGGCCGTTGTGGGCTGGATGATTGATTATCAGAAGGACAATCAGATTAAAGTACAGGATGAGAATGGAGATCCGATTCCGTATGAATTAAAACAGATTGCAAGACCGGATGTCTGCCGTGCCTACAAGCTGAAGGATGTGAAAGCGGTTGGATTCGAGGTAACCGTAGCAAGAAAAGATCTGAAGAACCATAAATTTGTTGTGCGGTTCGAAAACAATATGACGGCGAAAGAAACGGAAGTGGATGTAAAGAAATATGATTTTGAAAATTCACCGAGAGGCCGTATGATCAAAACGTTAAGCCCGTCCCGTGGAAAAGAAAATCTGAAAATTATCCGCGACAAGGGATTTTCGTATTTCGTAAAATTTGTGCAGGATCAGATGGATGTAGAGCAGGATGACTACGAAGCATGGTTACGGGCACATCAGCCGAATCCGAAGGAGCTGAAAAAACAGCGCAAAACAAAATTTGCGTATGAGCCGAAGATCAGTATTGTGATTCCGCTTTACAACACACCGATCCGCTATCTGGATGAGCTGCTCGTATCAATTACATCACAGACATATGGAAACTGGGAGCTGTGCCTGGCAGACGGAAGTACGAAAAAAGAAGTCGGAGATTTTATCCGTCAGAAGTATGGAAACGAGAAGAGAATCCGTTACCAGAAACTGAAAGAGAACAAAGGAATTGCCGGAAACACGAATGCGGCCGTTGCCATGGCAGAGGGTGATTATGTCATGCTCTGCGATCACGATGACCTGGTGGCAGTCGATGCGCTGTATGAGATGGTATCTGTTCTGAATGAGAATCCGGCTACGGATATCGTTTACACAGATGAAGATCTGGTCAACAGCGATACGACGAGCTACTTTTCACCAAGATTCAAACCGGATTTTAACTTTGATTTTCTCCGTTCCATCAACTATATCTGCCACATCTTTATGGTGCGGAAAACGATTCTTGACGAGGTCGGCTGTTTCCGTGAGAACTTTGACGGCGCGCAGGACTTTGACTTCATTCTGCGGTGCTGTGAAAAGACAACGCAGATTGCGCATGTTCCGAAAATTCTCTACCACTGGAGAAGCCATGAAAATTCGACAGCCGGAAACCCGGACAGCAAACAGTATGCGATTGATGCCGGAAAACGTGCGCTGGAAGAACATTATGCCCGTCTTGGCATCGATGCCGAGGTACGGTACACCGGAATTTTCATCATGTTTGAATCGGTTCTGAAGGTCAAGGACAATCCAAAGGTATCCATTCTGATTCCAAGTAAAGATCATATTGAAGATCTGGACAAATGTATTACTTCTATTGAAGAAAAATCGACCTGGAAAAACTTTGAGATTATTGTCATTGAGAATAACAGTACCGAGCAGGATACGTTTGCGTATTATGATCAGATTCAGATGCGTTATCCAAATGTACAGGTCGTTTACTGGAAGAAGGGCTTTAACTATTCAGCGATCAACAATTACGGAGCATCGTTTGCAACGGGTGATTACTATGTGCTGATGAACAATGATATTGAAGTCATTACAACGGAATGGATGGAGTATATGCTCGGCTACTGCCAGCGGAAAGACACCGGAATGGTAGGAGCGAAGCTCTATTATCCGGATGATACGGTACAGCACTGTGGTGTTGTTATCGGTGTAGGCGGATTTGCCGGACACATTCTGACCAGAACAGGCAGAAAAGAGAGTGGATATTTTGGCCGATTAAAAGCAATTCAGGATATCAGTGCCGTAACAGCCGCATGCCTGATGATCAAGAAAACAACGTTTGATGCGATCGGCGGACTGGATGAAGAATTCCAGGTGGCTTTAAATGATGTGGATCTCTGCCTGAAAGTGCGTGCGCATGGAGAACTTGTCGTACAGAATCCGATGGTGGAAATGTACCATTATGAGTCCAAGTCCCGTGGAATGGAAGACAGCAAAGAGAAACATGAGCGTTTCAAACGTGAAATTGCCAGATTCCGCACGAAATGGGCAGACATTCTGGAAAAAGGAGATCCCTATTATAACCCGAATTTGACTTTAATGTATGATGACTGCAGAATCCGCGGAAAACATGAACATTTTGACATCATCGATGAAATCGAAGGAGGACGATGATGGCAGAAGAAATTTTTGAGGTGAAAAGAGAACGGTTTGACCTGTGCGATCCGGGCTGCTATCTTTTGCAGGGAACATGGCCGGAAGGGTACGAGGCAGAAATCCTTCTGAATCAGCAGAAGCTGCACGGTGAAGTGAGCAAGTGGGATTATGTGAGTGCCTTAAACCGTTTTTCCGCAGAAAAAGACCAGATGATCAATATGAAAGTAACACTTCCAGAGCATCTGGAGAACAGCGGAAAACTGATGATTTATGCCGTACGCGGCGGAAAAAGAATGAAATGGTTTGAAATTTCTGCAAAAGAACTGGCCAGACGTCAGAACAGACCTTATTTCTATATCGAAGAGCAGAAGACGCTTCGTGACGAAGAAATCTGCAGAATCCGCGGCTGGGCAGTCGCAGATGCACCGGTAAAAATAGCCGTTTATGATGAAAAGAAAGAAAAAATCAACTGTGAAATCAAGCGGAATAAGCGGACCGATGTTGTGGAAATGATTTCGGAAACACAGGCAGAACCAGAATGCGGCTTTTATATCGAAGTACCGATCAGGGGACGGAAGCTGATTTATCTGGTTTTCCGGGCCGGAGAAAAAAAGGCGGTCTATCCAGTCGATCAGCGGCCGGTGATGATTGCGGCGGAGAAAGTAAAAACCTACAGTGAAAAGGGAAAACGTTACCTGCAGAGCCACGGTATGGCAGCACTGGTGGAAAAAGCATTTCAGAAAATCCGCAACCGGCGGAACGCTCCGGTGGAATATGGAAAATGGCTTCCAAAACATCTGCCGGATAAGGTGGAGCTGGAGCGCCAGAGAAAAACCAATTTTGCAGTAAACCCCAAATTCAGTATTGTTGTTCCTCTGTACAAGACGCCGGTGGAATACCTGGAACAGATGGTACAGTCGGTGAAGCAGCAGACATACACGAACTGGGAACTGGTTCTTTCCGACGGAAGCGGAAAGGATTCCCCGTTAAAGGAAGTTCTTGCGCGCCTGGCGGCGGAGGAGCCGCGTATCCGTGTTGTGGAAAATGAGAAGACGCTGCAGATTTCGGAGAACACAAACGCGGCAATGGAGCAGGCAACGGGAGATTTCTTTGTTTTTATGGATCACGATGATATGCTGACGGAGCATGCACTGTTTGAATGTGCAGCAGTCATTAACAAGACGCCGGAGGCAGATGTGATTTATTCCGATGAGGATAAAATGTCGATGGATGGCCACAAATTTTTCCAGCCGCATTTTAAACCGGACTTCAACCTGGATCTGCTCTGCACGGTAAACTATATCTGTCACCTTTTTGTGGCAAAGCGGGAACTGGTGGAAAAAGTCGGCATGCTCCGCAGTGAATTTGACGGTGCGCAGGACTATGATTTTATTTTCCGCTGCACAGAGGAGGCAGAAAAGATCTGTCATATTCCGAAGATTATGTATCATTGGCGGTGCCATGAGGATTCGACAGCGGAAAATCCGGAGAGCAAGCAGTATGCATTTGATGCCGGAAGACGTGCGATTGAAGCGCATTATCAGAGAAAAGGAATCCACGCGGAAGTAGAGAACGGGGAGTTCCTGGGGCTTTACCGGACAAAGTATATTCTGGATGAAAAGCCGTTGATTTCAATTATTATTCCGAATAAAGACCATATCGATGATCTGGACCGCTGTGTACAGTCGATTCTGAAAAAATCAGCTTATCCGAATTATGAATTTGTAATTGTAGAAAACAACAGCACAGAGGATGAGACCTTTGCGTATTACGAAAAACTGCAGAAGGAATGTGAAAAAGTCCATGTCTGCCGTTACGCGGGACCGTTCAACTACTCGAAGATCAACAATTTCGGCGTTTCGCACGCGGCAGGAGAGTATCTTTTACTGCTGAATAACGATACCGAGATGATCAATGAGGACTGTCTGGAGGAAATGCTTGGATATTGCAGCCGCAGTGATGTTGGTGCTGTCGGTGCAAGACTGTATTACGAAGATAACACGATCCAGCATGCCGGTGTCGTGATTGGCTTTGGCGGTATCGCAGGCCACTGTTTTGTACAGCAGCCAAGAGGAAATACCGGCTACTGCCACAGAATTATCTGTGCACAGGATTACAGTGCGGTAACGGCTGCGTGCATGATGGTGAAACGGAGCGTCTTTGAAGAGGTGGGCGGTCTGACCGAAGAGCTTGCAGTGGCGTTTAACGATATTGACTTCTGCATGAAAGTACGGCAGAAGGGATATCTGATCGTTTACAATCCCTATGCGGAACTGTACCATTATGAATCAAAATCCAGAGGTCTTGAGGATACGCCGGAAAAACTGGAGCGTTTCCACAATGAAATTCGAATTTTTGAGACGAGATGGCCGGAGATTATGAAAAATGGAGATCCGTATTACAATCCGAATTTATCACTGGAGACACAGGATTTTTCTCTGAAGCGGTTATAAGAGAAAAAATGACAAAAGAAAAGGAAGAAAATCTATGGGAAAAAAGCTGGATAATCGAGAAAAAAAGATTATCATGATTTTCCTGGGCATCATATTTTTTACAATTCTTGCCTGGGCACTGGTACAGCCGTTTAATGCTTCACCGGATGAGATTATGCGGTATCAGATTGTCGAATATATCATCAAGCATGGAAAGCTGCCCGCGGGCTACGATCCGGAAATTCGAGATCCGAACTGGGGAATTTCCTATGCATTTAATCCGATTACAACATACATTGTGGGAGCTGTGTTTGGAAAGATTGCAACGCTGTTTTCCAGTGCATCAATGGCACCGGTTTATGGGGCCCGTATTGCGAATGTCTGCATAGGAACCTTTACCGCATGGATCAATCTGAAAATCGGAAAGCTGCTGTTTGAGGAAAAAAGGATGGCGTGGATGTATACGATTCTTGTCTGCTTCCTCCCGGGTGTGATCTTCGCCAGCTCTTACGTCAATATGGATGGCCTTGGACTGTGTGCATCCTCCTGGATTGTTCTGTGCTGGTGCAAGGCACTGAAACAGAAGAATTGGAGTGTAAAGCTCTGTATCGAATTTGGAGCTGCCATTTCTCTGTGCACACTTTCCTACTATAATTCCTATGGATATATTTTATGCAGTATTTTTTTCTTCTGCCTTTCGAATCTGTACTGTGGGAAAAACAGAGGAGACGTAAAAAAAATGATTCAGCTCGGGCTTTGTGTAACGGCAGTTGCTGCATTGCTGGCCGGCTGGTGGTTTATCCGGAATGCAGTTTTGTACGATGGAGATTTTCTCGGCAGAGCTGCTTCTGCAAAGTATGCGGAGATGTATGCGGCGGAAGGATATACCAATGAAACAAGAACCATTCCGAAGCGAATGGGAATGTCCGTATGGGGCATGTATGTCTGGATTCCGACAGGATGGAATTATAACTGGCTGGGAACCGTTGCCGTCAGCTTCATCGGAACGTTTGGATTTATGACCAATTTCCTGCCGAAAGCCTGGTATAAAATTTATCTCGTTCTGTTTGGCGTTGGCATTCTGGCAACCGTTCCGTGCTGGAGAGAAATGCTGGCAATAAGAAAAGTGAAAAAAAAGGTAATAAAAAAGGAGAAAGACGAGGATACGATAACCACGTATCTGGAAGTACGAACGGAAAGAAGATGGAGCATGATGGCGCTGTTTCATATCTGCATGTTTGCTGCAATGGTGATTCCGTTTATTTTGCTGACTATTTATTCTTATACCTCCGATTTCCAGGCACAGGGGCGTTATGTGCTTCCGATGGTAATTCCGTTTATGTATCTGGTTACCAGAGGGTTTGAACTTCTGATGAAATGGTTTGTGTCAAATGAGAAGGTACAGGAATGGATTGTCCGTATTCTGTGCGGAGCCTATATTCTTTCTGCTTACCTGGTTTATTTCATCATCTTTCTGCCAACCTATCGATAAAAGAAGGAAAAATAAAAAATCTGAGAGAACAACACTGCTTTTGCGGGAAGGTTTCTCTCAGATTTTTTATTTTACAATATTGTCATAGTTGTAACAGGACAAACAGAAAAATGTAAGAAAAATGTAAAAAAATATTGCATTGAAAGGTACAGGTGTGCTATCGTAGAAAAGAACGCGAAAAGAGAACAATTCATGCACAGAGAAGAGAAATGGAGTGTGGAAACAAAAGAGTTATGAAGAAACAAGAGCAAAAGGAACCGAAAAAAATGATTCGGGTTCTTAAAGTAACAGGGGTTGTTGTGCAGTATATTCTGGTATTCCTGGCAGTGCTGATTGCATCAAGTATTCTGTGGATGTTCCGTACCTGGACCGATCTGAATATGAATGAATTGATGTTTCATCTGCAGTCTTCGGTCGAAGGAACGGATATGGGAATCATAAAGAGCTATATTTTTTCCTGTCTGATTTTTTCGATTGTCGTAACGGGAATTCTGGTCGCTGTTTATCTGATCGGAAAGAAGAAACGCCGTCTGATTCTGAGAATCAGTCTTGGCAGCATGATTTGTGTGGCAGCAGTTACGATTGGATATATGTGGGAACACCTTGGAATTACCGCATATGCAAAAAACCAGACAACGGGTTCCAGTTTTATCGAAGATAATTACGTAGATCCTTCTTCCGTAACACTGACCTTTCCGGAAAAAAAGAGAAATCTGATCTATATTTTTCTGGAATCCATGGAAAATACATATTCTTCCGAGGAATATGGCGGGGCATTCCCGGAAAACGTGATTGAAGAGCTTACGGAAATTTCAAATGAGAATGAAAACTTTTCCGGAGACCATGAAACATTAAACGGAGGCGTGCCGCTTACCGGGGCAACCTGGACAGTAGCAGCCATGTTTGCACAGACTTCCGGTCTTCCGTTAAAGATTCCGATTGAGTCAAACTCGATGGATACACAGAAAGAGTTTTTCCCGGGACTTACAACACTGGGAGATATTCTGGAAACGGAAGGTTACCGCCAGACACTTCTGATCGGATCAGAAGGAGAATTCGGCGGAAGAAAACTGTATTTTAATGAGCATGGAAATTATACGGTAAAAGATTATAATTACTGTTCAGAAAATGGCCTGATTCCGGAAGGATACCGTGTATTCTGGGGATTTGAGGACAAAAAGCTGTTTGAAATTGCGAAGAAAACGCTGACGGAAGAGGCTGCATCGGGCGAACCGTTCAACTTTACAATGCTGACCGTAGATACGCATTTTGAAGATGGATGTACCTGCGGAGACTGCCCGGATACCTTTGGTGATAATCAGTATGCAAACGTTATGGCATGCTCGAGCAAGCGTGTAAAAGATCTCGTTGACTGGATCAAAAAACAGGATTTTTATGAAAACACCACGATTGTGATCTCTGGTGACCACCTGACGATGGACAGTGATTTCTGCGATGATGTGCCGGATACATACGAGAGAAAAGTATATACAACCTATATTAATGCTCCAGTACAGCCGGCAAACAATAATTACCGGGAATATTCCACTTTTGATCAGTTCCCGACAACCCTTGCAGCACTTGGAGTTGAAATTGAAGGCAATCATCTGGGACTTGGAACCAATCTTTTTTCGAATGAAATTACATTGATCGAAAAATATGATACGGATGTTGTAAATGCTGAGCTTGAAAAGCAGTCTGATTTTATGGACGAACTGACCAAGAACATCAAAGCCGTGCCGAGGGTAGAGGAAAAGAAAGAAGAAGCAGAACCGGACGGTCCGTCTGCTGAAATTACCGTGTTGCCGTATGATTATGAAATGGGAAGCTATCAGGTAAAAATTCAGAATATCGTCTGCGATGATAACATTCATACGGTACGATGCGCTGTCTGGAAAGAAGAAGATCAGAGTGATCTGATCTGGTATGAAGCAGAACAGCAGGAGGACGGAACGTATCTGGTCACCTGTAAGGCAAGAGATTTTAAATATGAACCAGGAGATTATCTGATTCATGTGTATGGTGTGACAGACGATGGAGATCCGGAACTGCTTGGAAATTCCGTTGGAACTATTACAGAATAAAAGAATAGAAGAATAGATATAAAAAAGAGAATCCATTGCGGATTCTCTTTTTTATGCGATAGATTTAAAAATGAAGCAGCTATTTTCTGCGGTTCTTTTTGCGTCTGCGTCTTCTCCGTTTCCGGCTGCGCTGGATCAGTGCAACGATCAGAACCAGGACGGCGATTACGTTCAGTGCAATCAGAACGTAGAGCGGAGAGGAAAACGAAGCAGCGGAACGGTTGGCTCCGTCAGTTTCCGGTGTTACAATTCCGATTCCGTCCGACGGTGTTTCGGAGGAAGAAGAAACGGCAGAACTGTCATCGGAAGAACTTTTTGCAGAGACTTCTGCGGTTCCGATCGGGTGACCATCGTAAAAATACTGTCGGGTGAAACTTTCCTGATCTGCGGCATCATCCGGATCCGTATAGGTGGCATTTTTCAGCTTGGCATCCTTTGGAAGCGTTATCGTTCCGGAAAGCGATTCTGTTTTGGTGTCTTTTAAAGTATAGTGTGTAAAGTTGTCGAATCCGTAATCAAACAGAGAACGGGTATCGATGATGTAATCAAGATTGTCGCAGGTCAGAACAACGCAGATCAAAGTGATATTATTTCTCTTTGCCGCGGTAACCAGTGTATTGTGCGCTTCATCGGTATAACCGGTCTTTCCTGCGAAAGCGCCCTGATAGCCATAGGTAGGATCATCCTGAAACAGCATCACATGATGATTCTGAAGCTGACGCGGGGCAGCGGTCATATTGGTCGGCTGAATCGTATAGGACAGATCGGACTCAACGCGGAGGAAAGTCTCGTTTTTGATCGCTTCCTGCATAATCAGTGCCATATCGTGGGCCGTGGTATAATGATTCGGATCCGGCAGACCATTTGGATTGGTGAAGTGCGTGTTGATGCAGCCAAGTGCAGCAGCGCGTTCATTCATCATGTCGGCAAACGCCTCCACACTGCCGGCGATGTCGATGGCAAGCTGTGTGCAGACCTCGTTGGCAGAGGCAAGAAGAATGGCATGGAGAGCATCCTCCACTGTGATGGTTTCGCCGAGCTGAACATCAATCCGGGCATTTCCCGGGATCGATTCGCTGACGGCCTGCTCTCCGAAGGTAACTGTATCAGTCGGCTGTTTGTTTTCAGCGACAAGCAGTGCGGTCATGACTTTTGTGATGCTCGCAGGATAGCGCTGCTCGTCCATGTTGGCATCGAAAAGAATCGCACCGGTGTCGGCATCCATCAGACAGGCTGCACCGGAATTGGTAAGGGGGGCCTCCGGCCAGGCAACGGAAGTTTTTTGATCCGAAGCGGCGAGAAGCGGTTGTGTTGAAAAGACAGTAACAAAAACAAACGTGAGCAGTAGACACAGGAACGTGCGCACTGCATGGGATTTTCTGTACATAATCACTCCTTCTGATCCGGCAGGCCAGTGCTGTTATCCGGCGGACGGATCTTTCTAAAACATATAAGACACACTTTCTTTATTATAGCATAAACCGGAGAGGGAAGAAATACATAAATTCTTAATATTTTCAGTCGGTATTTGCAAATTACATTAAAATAGGGTATAATGCGATCAAGTTCACACGGAAAAAATGGAAAAACCGCAAGGAGTTAAAAAAGTGTCAGATATGAAATGGCTCCGTTTTATACGGAAATTGAAACCTTACAACATACAGAAGGGAATGCGTTACCTAAAACATTATGGCCCAAAGGAATTCCTGATCCGTCTTTCGGAGCGGATGGAGCCGGAGGAGGTTCCGTACGGACCGTGGCGGGAGCAGTACTGCGCAAAAGAGGAGGACCTGGCGCGTCAGAAAAATCATAAATTTTCTTATTGTCCGAAGATCAGCGTTGTTGTTCCGGCTTACCGTACGCCGGAAATTTTTCTGCGTCAGATGATCGAATCCCTGGAAAAACAGAGTTATGAAAACTGGGAACTGGTGATCGGAAATGCCAGCCCGGAGGATGAGACTATGGCGCGCATCCTGAAAGAGTATACCGGAAAAGATCCGCGCGTAAAGAACGTTCCGATTCCGGAAAATATCGGCATTGCAGAGAATACAAATGCAGCGCTTGCCGCAGCAGCGGGAAATTTCGTCGGTTTTATGGATCACGACGATCTGCTTGCGCCGGATGCACTCTTTGAAATTGCCATCCGTCTGGAAAAAGATCCGTCCATCGATGCTTTTTATACCGATGAGGACAAGGTACGGACCGATCTGTCCGAGTATTTCCAGCCGCATTTCAAACCGGATTTCAATCTGGATCTGCTGCGGTCAAACAATTATATCTGCCATTTCTTCGTTGTACGGCGGGAGATTGCGGAGAAAACCGGCGGCCTTCGTCCGGAATACAATGGGGCGCAGGATTATGATTATATCTTCCGCTGCACGGAAATGGCGGGAAAAATTGTACACATTCCGAGAGTTTTATATCACTGGAGGGTCCACAGCGCTTCCACCGCAGACAATCCGGCAAGCAAGCTGTACGCGTATGAGGCCGGAAAAAAGGCAATTGAGGGAAACCTTGCGCGTTGCGGTGAAGAGGGAACCGTCACACTGCGTTCGGATTATGGCTTCTACGATGTAGATTATAAACTGCGGGGAACGCCTCTGGTTTCGATTCTGATCCCGAACAAGGATCAGGCCGATACGTTACGCACCTGTCTGGAATCCATTAAGAAGAAGTGCATGTATCCATCCTATGAGATTCTGATTATTGAGAACAACAGCACTGAGGAAGCAACGTTTTCCTATTACAAAGAACTCGAAGCACAGGGCATCCGTGTCCTGAAGTATCCAAAACAGGGCTTTAACTATTCTGCGATCAATAATTTCGGCGTCAAAGAGGCAAAGGGAGAGTATCTCCTGTTTCTCAATAACGATATGGAAATCATCACACCCGATTTTATGGAAAAGATGGTGTCCAATCTGCAAAGACCGCAGATCGGGGCGGTCGGCGCGAAGCTGTATTACCCGGACAACACGGTGCAGCATGCGGGTATCATCATCGGTATCGGCGGCATTGCGGGCCACGCCTTTTTAGGACTGGCGCGCGGAAGAAGCGGCTACCTGCATAAGGCATCGCTCCAGATGAATGTGAGTGCGGTGACAGCAGCGTGCATGATGATGAAAAAAGAGGTTTTTGAGGAGGTCGGCGGCTTTGAAGAAGAACTGTCCGTCGCTTTCAATGATGTTGATCTGTGCCTGCGCATTGGAAAAGCAGGTTATAAAATCGTATACAATCCGCACGTGGAGCTGTACCATTATGAATCGAAATCCAGGGGAGCAGAGGATGACGAGAAGAAGGTGCGCCGCTTCCAGTCGGAAATCGAATTTATGCGCAGCCGCTGGATTGGGCTGTTAAAGGCAGGAGATCCCTGCTACAATCCAAATTTAACGCTGGCATCGTGGAACTATGGACTGCGTGCCGACGGCAGGGGAGTAAAACCATGGACAAAGTAGCAGTTGTAATACCAAATTATAATGGATACCGGTATCTGGAGACGTGCTTTGCAGCGCTTGCAAAGCAGACCTTTACGGAATTTACCACATATTTCGTGGACAATGGTTCACAGGATGAGAGCTGTGCGTTTCTGCGGGAACACTACCCGGAGACGAAAATCATCCAGCTCGATGATAACTATGGCTTCAGCCGTGCGGTCAACGAAGGCATCCGCCAGTCGAAGGAGCCGTATGTGATCCTTTTAAACAACGACACCGAAGTGTTCCAGGACTTTGTCGAGCGCCTTTATGAGGGAATCTGTAAAAGAAAGAATGCGTTTGCATGCAGCGCAAAGCTGATTTCCTATCAGGAGCGTGATAAAATCGACGATGCGGGAAATTACTATAATATGCTGGGATGGGCATTCGCAAGAGGAAAAGGAAAACCGGTCAGTGAATTTGAAACGTCCGACCGGATTTTTGCGGCCTGCGCCGGAGCAGCGATCTACCGCCGGGAATTTCTGGAAAAGACCGGACTTTTTGACGAAGAACATTTTGCTTATCTGGAAGATACCGACATCGGCTATCGTGCGCGGCTTTTGGGCTACGAGAACTGGTATGAGCCGTCCGCGAAGGTTTACCACGTCGGAAGCGGAACGAGCGGCTCCCGGTATAACCTCTTTAAAATCCGTTATTCTTCCAGGAATAATATTTATCTGATCTATAAAAATATGCCGGTTTTACAGATTTTGCTTAACCTGCCGGCCTTTATCCTCGGTTTTTCGGCAAAACTGGTCTTTTTTGCATCGAAGGGATACGGAAAAGAATATCTGGCAGGAATCAAGAATGGTTTTTTCATCTGCCGGAAGCCGGAAAACAGAGCAAAAAAGATCCGTTTCGAGTGGAAGCGCCTCGGCACGTATTTTGTCATCGAATGGGAGCTTTTTATCAATGTGTTCCGGAGATTTCTGGAGAGGGCATAAGGATTCTTTCAAAAGATTACGAAAAAGTTAAAAAGTTTACGGAAATAAGAAGAATGTTAGAAAAATATGATTGCTCTTTTTTGAAACTTATTGTATAGTTAGGGGTAGGGAATTTTTAAATCCCGAAAAAAACAGATAAGGTGAACGAATTTGATCAACGATAATCAGAAATATTTTGACCGGATGCACGTTCTGATCGATGCCCTGGTGCTCGCACTTTCCTACGTACTGTCCTGGTACTGCTATGTGCGGCTGGGCGTTATGAATAATCATCCGGAGAGGGGAATTCTGCCGCCGGCGACGTATATGATGGCACTGCTCTATATCGTGCCCGGCTATCTGCTGCTTTACTATGCATTCAATCTCTATGCATCCAAGCGTTTTCAGGGAAGACGTCTGGAATTTGCCAATATCTTAAAAGCGAATACGGTTGGATTTCTGGTCTGGCTGGCCAGCCTTTACATGGTGCGCCAGGTTCACTTTTCCCGTGGTATGCTCTGCATCTTCTTTGTGCTGAATGTGACACTGGAAACGATCGTAAGAAATCTGATCCACTATATCTTAAGCAATATGTGGAAACACGGCCGCAACCAGAAGCAGATTCTGATGGTCGGCTACAGCCGTGCGACCGAGGAATACATTGACCGGATCATTGCAAATCCGGAGTGGGGCTATCTCGTCCGCGGAATCCTCGATGACCATGTCAAAGCGGGAACGATGTACCGCGGTGTCAAGGTTCTTGGAAGAATCAACAATCTTTCAGTCATTCTGCCGGAAAACAAACTGGATGAAATTGCCATTACCCTTGGCCTGAACGAATACTTCCGCCTGGAGGAGATCGTTGCCATGTGTGAAAAATCCGGCGTACATACCCAGTTTGTGCCGGATTACCACAACATCATTCCGACAAAGCCGTACACAGAAGACCTGCAGGGACTTCCTGTCGTCAATATCCGCTATGTGCCGCTTTCCAACACGTTCAACGCGATGCTGAAACGGATTGTGGATATTTTCGGCGCGCTCGTGGCGATCATTCTGTTCTCACCGGTGATGCTGTTTTCCTGCATCATGATTAAGCTGACCTCACCGGGTCCGCTGATCTACCGTCAGACACGCGTCGGACTGCACAACAAACCGTTTGAAATGTACAAGTTCCGTTCGATGGAAGTTCAGACGGAGGAGAAAGAAAAGAAGGCATGGACCGTGAAGAATGACCCGCGTGTGACGGGATTTGGAAAATTCATGCGCCATACCAGCATTGATGAGCTTCCACAGCTCTTTAACATCTTAAAAGGAGATATGAGCCTGGTCGGACCGCGGCCGGAGCGACCTTTCTTTGTGGAAAAATTCCGGGAGGAAATCCCGCGTTATATGGTAAAACATCAGGTGCGTCCCGGTCTTACGGGGTGGGCACAGGTGAATGGATACCGGGGAGACACTTCCATCCGAAAGCGTATTGACTGTGATCTGTATTATATTGAAAACTGGACGCTGGGACTTGATTTTAAAATTCTGTTCCTGACCTTTTTCAAAGGATTTGTGAATAAAAACGCTTACTAAAAGATAAGGGGAAAAGAGATGTCGAAGAAGAATTACAAAAAGAGCAGAAAATACAAAAAAATGCGCCGCAGAAAAATAATTTTCGGAATTGAAATCACCGTTCTGCTGATTCTTTCCGGAATTCTGTTCGTCTACGCATGGATCAACCGTTCGATGGATAAGATGAATCAGGATACGCTGGACAGCTCCCAGATTCAGATCAACAGTGAAGTAAAGGCAAATACCGATCTCTCACAGATGTCCGGTACACAGGTCATCGCGCTGGTCGGCGTGGATGCCAGAGGTGTGAAAGGCTCCGAGCTGGCAGAAAGCATGAACAGTGACACTATTATTCTCTGTTGTATTGATCACGACAAGCAGGAAATCCGTATGGTGTCGATTATGCGTGACACCTGGATGAATATGGCGAAATATACCGATGAATATTATGAGTTTGACAAAGCCAATTCCGCATACAACCGCGGCGGCCCGGAGAGTATGCTCTCCATGCTGAATACAAACCTTGACCTTGCACTGACCGATTACGTTACCGTAAACTTCAAGGCACTCGCCGATGCGATTGATGTCTTGGGCGGTCTCGACATCGAGATGACAAATGCAGAGTGTGTTCATGCAAACAACTACAACAGAGAGGTATCGGAAGCACAGGGCGTAGAGTATGAAGCTATTCCGTATGATGAGGACCTTGGGGATGATTACAGCGAAGTACGTCATGTCAGCGGTGCACTTGCAACCTCCTATGCGCGGATCCGTTACGGCGGCGGCGACGATGCGAAACGTACGAGCCGTCAGCGAATCGTCATCAATCTCATGGTACAGAAGATTAAACAGAATCCGACCAAGATTCCGGAGATTCTGGATAAAGTGATGGGAAATGTCAGCACCAGTCTTACCAAAAACGAAATTCTGGAGCTTGGCATGCATGCGGTAACGTACAAAATGGGAACATCTTATGCATATCCGTTCCAGCTGTGTTATGGAGAAAATGTAGAAAGCGCACTTGGTGTTGATGTCGTAATTCCGGTTACACTGGAACACAATGTAAAGGAACTGCACGCTTATCTGTATCCGACGATGAGCTATGATCCATCTGCAGCCGTGATAGAGTACAGTGACTATATTGCAAGAAAGAGCGACTACGATGATGATATGATTGAGTATGTACTGAATCAGGGACCGGGCGCTGCAACAGATTCTGTGGTAGCAGGAGATTAAAATACAGGGAGAATACGACAAGATGAGTCAATATACCGTTGATGTCATGATACCAACGTATAAACCAGGGCAGGAGTTCGCAGAACTTCTGCCCCGCCTTTTAAAACAGACTTACCCGATCCGTTCGATCCGGGTCGTGAATACGGGGAAAAAGTTCTGGAATCCGGCGTGGGAGCAGCTTTCAGACAAGATTATGGTGGAGCATATTCAGCTGAGCGAGTTCGACCACGGCGGAACAAGAAGGGCAATGGCGGAGAGCTCCGATGCGGACCTTCTGCTTTTTATGACCCAGGATGCCATGCCGTACGATAACGAGTGCGTGGAACATCTGGTGGAAAAATTTTCGCTGCCGCATGTGAAAGCGGCGTATGCACGGCAGCTTCCGCGCGAGGACTGCCGTACGCTCGAGCGGTTTACGAGAGGGTTTAATTATCCAGAAGAGAGCGATATCAAGGATGCGGGCGATCTTCCGAAACTCGGCGTCAAAACATTTTTCTGTTCCAACGTCTGCGCGATGTATGACCGCGAAACGTATGAGGAACTGGGCGGCTTTGTTAAGAGCACGCTGTTCAATGAGGATATGATCTATGCGGGCCATCTCGTGCAGGCAGGCTATGCAATTGCCTATGCGGCGGATGCAAAAGTGGTGCATTCCCACAATTACGGCTGCATGGCGCAGCTTCACCGCAATTTCGATCTCGGCGTGTCCCAGGCACAGCACCCGGAGATTTTCGATGCGTATCCGTCGGAGGGAGAGGGCATCCGCATGGTGAAAAAATCGGCGGCTTATGTCTGCAGGATTCATAAACCATGGCTGCTTGTGACACTGTTTTTTCAGAGCGGGTTCAAGTATGTGGGATATTTCCTTGGAAAGCGCTATCAGAGCCTTCCGGACGGCGTGATCCGCTGGTGTACGTCCAACAAGATGTGGTGGGAGTATCACGGAAAGAGAAGAAAAAAGCACAAACAAAAAAAATGAAAGTAAAAAACAAAATTGGAAAGTTTTTGTAAGTAAATACGAAATGCTCCATAAGATTGACAAGGAACGGGGCAGCGTGGTAAAAGTGTAAAGAACAAGAAGCGAAGAGGCGGCATAACTTGAAAATAGAACAAGGGTGCCGTCTTTTACTGTTAGGAGGATAAAATCTATGTGTGGAATTGTTGGATATATTGGAACTCACCAGGCTGCTCCGGTCCTGCTGGACGGACTGGCAAAGCTGGAATACCGCGGATACGACTCGGCCGGAATTGCTGTCTATGACGGAGAAAAAATCCGGACGGAAAAAGCGGTAGGACGCCTGAAAGTACTTGAGGAGCTGACACAGGACGGCGCAACCCTTCCGGGAACGGTCGGTATCGGCCACACCAGATGGGCCACCCACGGTGTTCCGTCTGATCTGAACGCGCATCCGCACTTTAACCACGATCATTCGATCGTTGTTGTACACAACGGTATCATTGAGAATTATCTGAAACTGAAGAAAAAACTCGCCGGAAAGGGATACGAATTTTTATCCGAGACCGATACCGAGGTCATTGCCCATATGCTGGATTACTATTATAAAGGCGATCCGCTCGATGCTATTTCAAAAGTCATGCACCGCATGGAGGGATCCTATGGCCTTGGCATCATGTTCCGCGATCACCCGGATGAGGTTTATGCGGTCCGCAAAGACAGCCCGCTGATTGTCGGAACGAGCCCGGAGGGAAATCTGATCGCATCGGATGTTCCGGCTGTCCTGAAATATACAAGAGATGTCTATTTTCTGGAAAATGAGGAGATCGTGAAACTGACCCGCGATGGCCTTCACTTCTACAATATTGACGAGGAGGAGCTGGAGAAAGAGGCAACCCACATCGACTGGGATATGAATGCGGCAGAAAAAGGCGGCTATGAGCATTTCATGCTGAAAGAGATGCATGAGCAGCCAAAAGCCGTAAAAGATACCCTGACGCCGCGTATTAAGAACGGTGATGTTGTGATCGAAGAACTCGGCATGACCGATGAGGAGATCCGCGCGATCCGCAAAATCTTTATCGTTGCCTGCGGTTCCGCATACCACACCGGTGTAACCGCAAAATACATCTTCGAAAAGCTGGCAAGAATCCCGGTTGAGGTAGATCTGGCAAGCGAATTCCGCTACCGTGATCCGATTCTGCCGGAAAATACGCTCGTGGTCATCGTCAGCCAGTCGGGTGAGACGGCCGATACCCTCGCGGCTCTCCGCCTTGCAAAAGAAAAGGGCGTGCGTATCCTTGGCATCGTAAACGTAGTTGGAAGTTCGATTGCAAGAGAGGCAGACAATGTCATGTACACCTGGGCCGGTCCGGAGATCGCTGTTGCGACAACGAAAGCGTACAGCACACAGCTTATCGCGCAGTACCTTCTGGCGATGAAGTTTGCCAAAGTACGCGGAACCGTTTTACAGAATGACTTCGATGCGATGATCCAGAGCCTTGAGCGCCTGCCGGAGCAGATTTCCCTGCTGCTGTCCCACAAGGAGAACGTACAGCGTTTTGCCAACCGTTATCTTGCGGCAGAACACGTCTTTTTCATCGGACGCGGCATCGACTATGCAATCTCGATGGAGGGCTCCCTGAAACTGAAAGAGATTTCCTACATCCACTCCGAGGCGTATGCAGCCGGTGAGCTGAAACACGGAACCATTTCCCTGATTGAGGACGGACGCCTTGTCGTAGCCGTGCTGACCCAGCCGGAGCTCTACAAGAAAACGATCAGCAATATTCAGGAAGTGAAGACACGAGGCGCTTTTGTCATGGCGGTAACGACCGTTGGCAATACAGAAGTGGAAAAAGTAGCCGACTACGTAGTTTACCTGCCGGAGACAAATCCGATTTTTGCAAACTCCCTGGCAATCATTCCGCTGCAGCTCTTTGGCTACTACGTATCGATCGGCAGAGGCCTCGATGTGGATAAACCGAGAAACTTGGCGAAATCGGTTACGGTAGAATAAAAACCGCAGCATAAAATTCCTCTTTTTTCAAAATTATCACAGTTTCAACACAATTCTAACGTACAATAGGCAGTAGAAAATGAAGAAAGAAATAAGAGCACTGTGTATTGGTGCCTGAGATAGAAAAGAGAAAGAGGGATCAGCCATGAGTGAAGAATTCAAAAAAGAAGAAATAAATGGTGAGGCAGCAGAGGAAACCAAAGCTGCAGAGCATACAGAAGAAGTAAAAGCAGAAACGACAGCAGAGCAGAGCGCAGCAGAGACGGAAAAACCGCAGGAAACCGCAGAAGCGCCGAAGGCGGAAGAAAAGAAAACGACAACCTACAGCTGGGTGAATCCGAAAATCAGCGGAAAGACCGGCGAGGAGAATAACAGCGCTTCCTACACCGGAAAACCGGACCCGTCGGAGGCAAAGGCAGAGCAGACATCTTCTGCAAAGACAGAACATTATCAGTACCAGTCACAGAGTGCTCCGAAGCAGGAAAAACCACAGTTTTCTGCCGTTCCGCAGCCGCAGGATCACAAAAAGAAAGCGAAAAAACCAATGTCAGCCGCAAAAAAATGGGGCATGACACTTGCCATGGCAGCGTGCTTCGGACTCGTGGCAGGCGGTGTTTTCATTGGGACTGCAGCAGTCGGTACGAAAGTGATCGGTACAGCAACAGAGCAGAAGCAGGAAGTTACAATTCCGACGACCACCACAACAACGGGAGCAGACAGCAGTGATACCTCCGATACCGTAAAAGCAACCGGCGAGATGTCCGTGAAAGATGTTGCATCGAGTGCGATGCCGTCTCTGGTAGCAATTTCTACGACAACGGTGGAAGAAGTTGAGACATTCTTCGGAACCACAAGCCAGGAAGTTCCTGCAAGCGGAACCGGAGTTATTGTCGGACAGAACGACGATGAGCTCCTGATTGCGACAAACAACCACGTTGTCAGCGGTGCAACGTCTCTTTCCGTCAGCTTTATCGACGATGAGACGGTAGAAGGCCAGATCAAAGGTACCGATGCGGACAATGACCTTGCTGTTGTTGCAGTAAAACTTTCCGACATCAAGGACGAGACAAAGAGCCAGATCAAAATTGCCGTGATGGGAAATTCCGATGACCTTGAGGTCGGTGATCAGGTTGTGGCAATCGGAAATGCACTGGGAACCGGCCAGTCCCTGACGAGCGGATATATCAGTGCAAAAGACCGTACGATCTCCAGTCAGGATGAGAGTACCGGCGAGACGATTACTTCTGAGGGACTGATCCAGACCGATGCAGCCATCAACCCTGGAAACAGCGGCGGCGCCCTTCTGAACATGAACGGTGAGCTGATCGGCATTAACGAAGCAAAATACAGCTCCACACAGGTCGAGGGCATGGGATTTGCGATCCCGATTTCGAAAGCGGAGCCGATTCTGCAGAACCTGATGAACCTGACAACAAGATACAAAGTCAGCGATGATGAGGCCGCTTATATCGGAATCAACATGGCGGATGTCAGCACAGATGTTTCCCAGAACTACGGTATTCCGACCGGTGTCTGCATCATGAGCGTTGTGGACGGCAGCCCGGCAGCCGATGCGGGCTTCAAGAAAGGCGATGTTATCACCACATTTGACGGAAGAAGCATCTCGAACGCCAAAGGCTTAAAAGAGACACTGGCCTATTATGCGGCAGGCGAGACTGTAGATGTCACCGTACAGCGCGCGGACAACGGTGAGTACAAAGAAGTAACACTGACGCTGACCCTTGGCTCTGCAGCAGATATGCCGCAGACGAGCGGAAGCAGCAACGGAACCACAAACGATGGAACCGGAAGCTCCAATCAGAATGACCAGGGTATTCAGAATCCGTTTGGCAACAGATAAAAGCTCGAAATAACTATTTCCTAAGAGAAAAAAAGACGGACAGCACAGGAATATGAACGCCTGGCTGTCCGCCTTTTTCTGCATTTTTTGATATAATTTTTTGAATTTGTAAAATTCTTAAAAAAGTTGGTAATTTTTAAGAAAGTTTTTACTTGTGACCCTATGGCTTTTGGGCTATAATCAAGCTAGACCAAGCGATCTATTACAGAAAGGAATTTGAAAAATCATGTCAGAAGAGAAAGACAGAGTGGACGGTACCGCGGACGAAACGAAGGCGGAAACAAAAAGCTCTGACCATCATACAGAAGATACCTATGAAAAAGTCTGCTTCATGTGCCGCAGACCGGAGAGCAAGGCCGGAAAGATGATTACCCTTCCGGGAAACATCAATATCTGCCCGGACTGCATGCAGAAGAGCTTTGATACCATGAACCAGAACCCGGGCCAGATCAATGAGATGATGAACAATATGAACAACATGCCGAACATCGGCATGTTCGATCTCTCCGGGCTTTCTAACCAGATCCCGAACCGGCAGCGGGTAAAGAAAAAAGAAGAAAAGAAGAAAACAAAAGAATTTTCCATCAAGGACATTCCGCCGCCGCACCGGATCAAGGCGATGCTTGACGAATACGTCATCGGCCAGGACCGTGCAAAGAAAGTCATGTCGGTTGCCGTTTACAACCATTACAAACGTGTCTTTGCACCGCAGGACGGAAATATCGAGATCGAAAAATCCAACATGCTGATGATCGGACCGACCGGTTCCGGAAAAACGTATCTGGTGCAGACGCTGGCACGCCTCTTAGATGTGCCGCTTGCCATCACGGACGCCACATCTCTTACCGAAGCGGGTTATATCGGTGATGATATTGAAAGCGTGGTATCTAAGCTTTTAGCGGCCGCAGACAACGATGTGGAGCGCGCGGAGCACGGTATCATCTTCATCGACGAGATCGACAAGATTGCGAAAAAGAAAAATACAAATCAGAGAGACGTCAGCGGAGAAGCCGTACAGCAGGGAATGCTGAAGCTCCTCGAGGGCAGCGACATCGAAGTTCCGGTGGGAGCCAACAGCAAAAATGCGATGGTTCCGCTCGAGACCGTCAATACCAGAAACATTCTCTTTATCTGCGGCGGTGCCTTCCCGGATCTGACGGACATCATCAAGGAGCGTCTGAACAAGACAGCTTCCATTGGCTTCCAGGCGGATCTGAAGGACAAGTATGATGGGGATAAGAACCTGCTGTCACAGGTGACCTTAGAAGACCTTCGGACTTTCGGTATGGTGCCGGAGTTCCTTGGCCGTCTGCCGATCGTATTTACGCTGGAGAGTCTCAATGAGGATATGCTGGTCGAGATCTTAAAAGAACCGAAAAATGCGATCCTGAAGCAGTATAAGAGACTGCTCGAACTCGACGAGGTGAAACTGGAATTTGATGATGATGCACTTCGCTCTATTGCAAGAAAAGCGCTGGAAAAAGATACCGGTGCGAGAGCACTCCGTTCGATCATCGAGGATTTCATGCTGGATATCATGTATGAGATTCCAAAGGACAGCAGCATCGGAGAGGTTATCATCACAAAAGACTATATTGAAAAGACCGGCGGGCCGACGATTCTCCTGCGCGGTCAGGAAGTTCCAAAGTTAGAGCAGAAATAAGGTAACTGGAAAACACAGCGGAGCAGACGTGAAACTGGCGTTTTCTTGAAATAAGAGATAAGAAAGAGAGGGTTTTAACTATGGCAGAGGATTTTTTTGGAAATTTAAGTAAAACACTGAAAAAAACAGTGGATACTGTGGGAAAGAAAACAGATGAATTCGTAGAAATTCAGAAGATCCGCACCCGTCAGCATGCGCTCGAGGATCAGATTGAGAAGAATTACCAGGATATCGGACAGATCATCTACAACCGCTATCTGAACGGCGAAGCATTCGACGAGAATCTTGCCGGCATCTGCAAAGATATCACCGATCTGGAAAAAGAGATTGCAGACTGCAAGGAAGATGTGGCAAACAAGAGAGGCCGCATCGTATGCCCGGCCTGCGGCGCAAGTGTTCCGAAAGATGCAGCTTTCTGCATGCACTGCGGTGCTGCTATGCCGGAGAAGGAAAATGAGCCGGAGGATGCCGAGTTTGTACACGTAGAACCGGAAGAAAAAGCAGAAGAAACCGAAGCAGCAGCGCCGGAAGAAGAGCCGAAAGAAGAGCCTGAAAAAGAAGCAGAGGTACCGGAAGAGGAATGATCTGGACCCTGCTGCCGGGAGCGGTTTTCCTTGCAGACGGATGCCTGAAAAAGAAGGCAGAAGAGGAGTTAAAGGAAAATGAGCAGATCCCGGTCTGCAAAGGACATATTGTCCTGCGGAAATGTCATAACCGCGGCGTAGCGGGCGGCGGCTTCGCGGACAGCACGAAGAAGGTGGAAATTCTCACCTTCTTTTTGCTGTCCGGACTGTGGGCGCGTCTCGGAGCGCTGGCGGGCAGACGTAAGTGTAAGGCGAAGAAGCTTGGGCTTGCGCTTACGATTGGCGGCGGCATGTCGAACTGGTATGACCGGCATAAGAGAGGTTACGTGACCGACTATGTCAACTTCCGGTTTGGACCGGAGAAGTTCCGCAGACTTGTGTTCAATGTTTCTGATTTCTGTATTTTCTTCGGACTTGCGCTGCTGACGGCAATTTCCTGCCGGGAGTCCAGGTGATGCAGGATCTCCCGAAAAGCCCTGCGGATGGCGGGCTTTTCGGGGCAAAAAAGAAAATTTGAAATTTTTTGAAAAAATTTGAAAAAAGCTGTTGACAGATTCGGAATCATCTGGTAATATATGTTTTGTTGAGCGGCACATGAGAGCTGCAAGACAAGAAATGCAGGAGTGGCGGAATTGGCAGACGCGCAGGCTTCAGGTGCCTGTGGTCGCAAGATCGTGTGGGTTCAAGTCCCATCTCCTGCATTATTTTTTACCTTGCCTGGAATGATGCAGAAACTTCCCGGCAGGGTCTTTTTATTTCTGTGCGGAGAAGATGTGCAGACGGGGAAAGAAAAACAGACGAATCTCAGACAGTGTAAAATTGTTTAAAATTATCGCTATTATCCATATTTTTCATAAAATCAAAAAAATTAAAATTTTTTCAAAAAAGTGTTGACTTTTCTTTAGAAAGCTGTTATTATCTATCTTGTCAAGCGGACAACCGCTAAGACAACTAAGAAATGCAGGAGTGGCGGAATTGGCAGACGCGCAGGCTTCAGGTGCCTGTGGTCGCAAGATCGTGTGGGTTCAAGTCCCATCTCCTGCATTATTTTTTCGCTTTGCGTATCAAGAATTGGTCCGGTGGACCAATTCGGATTGCCCTGATGGGAAGTGTGAAAACTTTCCGTCAGGGTATTTTTATTTTTCCAGAAAAGAAAATAATTCCGACAGGACATTTTATGCCCAATACACACTTCAAAAGTATTCCAGAAAAGAAATTTCCGTAATTCGACAAAAATAGTTGAAATGTTTCCCTGGTTGTGATAGAATCTGAAAGATTAAAGTATGAGATGCATATTTCATACAAACTCAATACCGAACGAAAAAGAAAGGAAAACGGTGGAATGATGAAAGCTTTTCTAATCTTAGAAGACGGGCATGTCTTTACCGGAACCAGCATTGGTTCACAAAAAGAAGTGATCAGTGAAATCGTATTTAATACATCCATGACTGGATATCTCGAAGTGCTGACCGACCCATCCTATGCGGGACAGGCAGTATGTATGACGTATCCTCTTATTGGAAACTATGGAATTTGTTATGATGATCAGGAGTCCTTAAGACCCTGGCCGGATGGCTATATTGTAAGAGAATTATCCCGTCTCCCCAGCAACTTCCGTTGCCAGGACACCATTCAGAATTTCCTGAAAAAGTTCGATATTCCCGGAATCGCCGGAATCGATACTCGTGCTCTCACCAAAATTCTTCGTGAAAAAGGTACCATGAACGGTATGATCACGACCAACGAAAATTATCACCTCGATGAAATTATTCCAAAATTAAAAGCGTATAATACCGGAAAAGTTGTAGAAAAGGTAACCTGCTCTGAAAAATCAGTTTTAAAAGGAGAAGGCTTTAAAGTTGCACTTCTGGATCTTGGCGCAAAGAACAACATCGCACGTTCCTTAAATGAGCGCGGATGCGAAGTGACCATTTATCCGGCGCTTACTACAGCAGAAGAGATCCTCGCTGCAAATCCGGACGGAATCATGCTGTCCAACGGCCCTGGAGATCCGAAAGAGTGCGTATCCATTATCAAAGAGATTAAAAAACTGTACGATTCCAATGTACCGATCTTTGCAATCTGTCTTGGACATCAGCTGATGGCACTGGCTACTGGCGCAGATACCCACAAGATGAAATACGGCCACCGCGGCGGAAACCACCCGGTCAAGGATCTGGCAACCGGAAGAGTTTACATTTCTTCCCAGAACCACGGCTACGTCGTAGATACCGATACCCTGGATCCGAATGTGGCAGTTCCGGCCTTTGTGAACGTCAACGACGGCACCAACGAGGGACTCAAATACGTCGGCAAAAACATCTTTACCGTACAGTTCCATCCGGAGGCATGCCCTGGCCCGCAGGATTCCGGATACCTGTTTGACCGATTCCTTGAGATGATGGGAGGTAACAAATAATGCCAAAGAATCCGAATATTAAAAAAGTTCTGGTTATCGGTTCCGGTCCGATCGTCATCGGACAGGCAGCAGAGTTCGACTACGCAGGAACACAGGCGTGCCGTTCCCTGAAAGAAGAGGGAATGGAAGTTGTTCTTCTGAACTCCAACCCGGCAACCATCATGACCGATAAAGACATCGCAGACCGCGTTTACATCGAACCGCTGACCGTAGAAGTGGTAGAGCAGCTCATCCAGAAGGAAAAACCGGACAGCGTTCTTCCGACTCTGGGAGGCCAGGCAGGACTGAACCTTGCGATGGAACTCGAAGAAAAAGGCTTCTTAAAAGAAAACAACGTACGCCTGATCGGTACCACAGCACAGACCATCAAAAAAGCAGAGGACCGTCAGGAATTCAAAGATACCATGGAAAAAATCGGCGAGCCGGTAGCGGCATCCCTGGTTGTCCATGATGTACAGGCTGGTATCGATTTCACCAACAAGATCGGTTATCCGGTTGTACTGCGTCCGGCTTACACCCTCGGCGGAAGCGGCGGCGGTATCGCTTACAACGAAGAAGAGCTGATCGAGATCCTCTCGAACGGACTCCGTCTTTCCCGTGTCGGCGAAGTACTCGTTGAAAGATGTATCGCCGGATGGAAAGAGATCGAGTACGAGGTAATGCGGGACAGCGTAGGAAACTGCATCACCGTCTGCAACATGGAGAACATCGACCCGGTCGGCGTTCACACCGGAGACAGTATTGTCGTAGCACCGTCCCAGACCCTGGGAGATAAAGAGTATCAGATGCTGCGTACTTCCGCACTCAACATCATCACCGAGCTCGGCATCACCGGCGGATGCAACGTACAGTATGCGTTGAATCCGGACAGCTTCGAGTACTGTGTTATCGAGGTAAATCCGCGTGTCAGCCGTTCTTCCGCACTGGCTTCCAAAGCGACCGGTTATCCGATTGCAAAGGTTGCTGCAAAGATCGCACTTGGCTACACTCTGGATGAGATCCCGAACGCCATTACCGGAAAAACCTACGCAAGCTTCGAGCCGATGCTGGATTACTGTGTTGTAAAAATCCCGCGTCTGCCGTTCGATAAGTTTATCAGTGCAAAACGTACCCTGACCACACAGATGAAGGCAACCGGTGAGGTTATGAGTATCTGCAACAACTTCGAGGGCGCGCTGATGAAAGCCATCCGTTCCCTGGAACAGCACGTAGATTCCCTGATGTCCTATGACTTCAGCCACTTGTCCAAAGACGAGCTGATCGAAGAGCTTCACATCGTAGACGATATGAGAATCTGGAGAATCGCAGAGGCGATCCGTCAGGGCATCTCCTACGACGAGATCCACGAGATCACCAAAATCGATGTATGGTTCATCGATAAGCTGGCTATCCTCGTTGAGATGGAGCAGGCATTACAGGCCAAAGAGCTGGATGAGGATCTCCTGCGCGAAGCAAAACGCCTTGAGTTCCCGGATTACCTGGTGGCAAAACTGGCAGGAAAGACCGAAGAAGAAGTAAAAGCGTTAAGAAAACAGTATGATATCACCGCAGCTTACAAGATGGTAGATACCTGTGCCGCTGAGTTCGCAGCAACCACACCGTATTACTATTCCGTATACGGCGGCGAAAACGAAGCTGTCGAGACAAACGACAGAAAGAAAGTCCTCGTCCTTGGTTCCGGCCCGATCCGTATCGGACAGGGTATCGAGTTTGACTTCTGCTCCGTACATTGTACCTGGGCATTCAAGAAAGAGGGCTATGAGACCATCATCATCAACAACAACCCGGAGACCGTCAGCACCGACTTCGATATCGCAGATAAACTGTATTTCGAGCCGCTGACACCGGAAGATGTAGAAAATATCGTCAACATCGAGCATCCGGACGGAGCCGTTGTACAGTTCGGCGGCCAGACCGCGATCAAGCTGACCGAAGCACTCCTGAAAATGGGTGTGCCGATCCTTGGAACATCTGCAGAGAACGTAGATGCCGCAGAGGACCGTGAGCTGTTCGATGAGATCCTGGAGCAGTGTGAAATCCCGCGTCCGAAGGGACACACCGTATTCACCGCAGAAGAGGCGAAAAAAGCAGCCAACGAGCTCGGCTATCCGGTACTCGTCCGCCCGTCCTACGTCCTTGGAGGACAGGGTATGCAGATCGCCATCAGCGATGAGGACGTCGATGAATTTATCGGCATCATCAACCGGATCGCACAGGAGCATCCGATCCTGGTTGATAAATATCTGCAGGGCAAGGAGATCGAGGTTGATGCAGTCTGCGACGGCACCGATATCCTGATTCCTGGTATCATGGAGCACATCGAGCGCGCCGGCGTTCACTCCGGAGACAGTATCTCCGTTTATCCGGCACAGAGCATCAGCCAGCATGCAAAAGACACCATCGTAGAGTATACGAAACGTCTGGCAAGATCCCTGCATGTCATCGGTATGATCAACATCCAGTTCATCGTATGCGGTGAGGATGTTTACGTCATCGAGGTCAACCCGCGTTCTTCTCGTACCGTGCCGTACATCAGCAAGGTAACCGGAATCCCGATCGTGCCGCTGGCAACGAAAGTCATCCTCGGCCACACGATCCGCGAGCTTGGCTACGAGCCGGGTCTGCAGAGAGAGGCAGATTACATTGCCATCAAGATGCCGGTATTCTCCTTCGAGAAGATCCGCGGCGCAGATATCGCCCTTGGACCGGAGATGAAATCCACCGGTGAGTGCCTTGGTATTGCAAAGACCTTCAACGAGGCTCTTTACAAAGCATTCCTCGGCGCCGGAATCAACCTGCCGAAATACAAAAACATGATCATCACCGTAAAGGATGAGGATAAAGAAGATATCGTTCCGATCGCACAGAGATTCCAGGCTCTCGGCTACAAGATCTATGCGACGAGAAATACCGCGAAAGCCCTGAACGAGAACGGCGTCAATGCGATCCGCACCAACAAGATCGAGCAGCCGTCCCCGAACCTGATGGACCTGATCCTCGGCCACAAGATCGACCTCGTCATCGATACTCCGTCCCAGGGCGTTGAGCACTCCAAAGACGGATTCGTCATCCGCCGGAACGCGATCGAGACAGGTGTCAACGTACTGACCTCTCTGGATACCGCAACCGCACTCGTAACCAGTCTGGAAAATACAGATGTGAAGAAGCTGACCCTGATCGATATCGCAACGATCGACAAGAGATAAGCATGATAGAAGCATAAAGCAAAGAAAAGCTCTCTGCTGCAGAAACAAAGCGGCAGAGAGCTTTTTTGGCCGAATGTGGGTTTGAATGGATTTTACAAAAAAGAAAACGTGACGCGCTTGTGTTTTTAGCATAAGTATGATAGATTTTTAATAGAATGCCAGAAAAGGGCATCCAATTCAAAAAGAGAAAGGTACATATCGTATGAACATCATTGAATGGTTAAAGGTTATCCTGCTGGGTATCGTAGAGGGCATTACCGAGTGGCTTCCGATCAGCAGCACCGGCCACATGATTCTGGTAGATGAGTTTATTAAGCTGAATGTGACAGCTGATTTCAAGAATGTTTTTGAAGTTGTCATCCAGCTCGGTGCAATCCTTGCGGTTGTCGTCATCTATTTCTGGGATCTCTGGCCGTTTCATGGCAAAAGCAAAGCGAAAAGCAAGAGCTATTTTGCCAATCCAAGCGACAACAAGGTCTTTGCAGGTATTCAGAACTTTGTAGACAATTACTGTTATTTGGACAAAATTATCATGTGGTTCAAGATCGTCGTATCGTGTCTGCCGGCAGCCGTGATCGGACTGGCATTCAACGACTGGATCGAGGCCCATCTGATGAATTACGTGATCGTAGCACTGATGCTGATCATCTATGGTGTCCTCTTCATCATCATTGAGAATTACAACAAGACGAGAACACTGTCTGCAACAAAAATCAAAGAGATTACCTGGAAAAATGCGCTGTATATCGGTGTTTTCCAGCTCCTTTCCATCGTACCGGGAACTTCCCGTTCGGGAGCAACCATCATCGGCGGTATCCTGCTGGGATGCTCGAGAGAGCTGGCATCGGAGTACACGTTTTTCCTTGCCGTTCCGGTTATGTTCGGCGCGAGCCTTTTAAAACTGGTAAAACACGGCTTTGCCTTTACCGGTGTTGAGGTGGCGATCATGATCGTCGGCATGCTGGTGGCATTTGCGGTATCGATTTTTGCCATCAAATTCCTGATGCAGTACATCAAGAAGCACGATTTCAAAGCCTTCGGCTGGTACCGTATCGTACTCGGTGTGATTGTGCTGCTGTATTTCGTAATCAAAACCGTAATTTTGAAAGCATAAAATCGAACAATTCCGAAAATTTACCGGGAAAAATAGAAGAAGAAGTATCGTAAAATGAAAAAAATTGTGCGATACTTCTTTTTTTACGCGAAAATTACAAAAAACCCTGTAAAAAGTAACCAAAAGCTGATATAATAGGACACAAGAGGGACGCAGAACCAGAAATTAAAAAAAATACCGAAAATTTGCCATATTTTTATTGACTAAAGATATTCTTATGGTAAAATAAATGTGTGCGCCCCGAGGATATCTTTATTTTCGGTGCAATCAGTATAGGGTGAACGTATCATCCAGGGCAATCTGGAAATACTTTACTATAACCTATCAAAATTACAAGTAGGAGGAAAAGTAACAATGGCAAAATGGGTTTACATGTTCACTGAAGGTAATGCAGACATGCGTAACCTTCTCGGTGGAAAAGGCGCAAACCTGGCTGAGATGACAAACCTGGGACTTCCTGTACCACAGGGATTCACGGTAACAACCGAGGCTTGTACACAGTACTATGAGGATGGCAGACAGATCAACGACGAGATCATGGGTCAGATCATGGAAGCAATCGATAAAATGGAAGGAATCACAGGAAAGAAATTCGGAGACGCTAAGAATCCGCTGCTCGTTTCTGTACGTTCCGGAGCAAGAGCTTCCATGCCAGGTATGATGGATACCATCCTGAACCTTGGTCTGAACGAAGAGGTTGTTGAAACTCTGTCACAGGCTTCCGGCAACCCACGTTGGGCTTGGGACTGCTACAGAAGATTCATTCAGATGTTCTCTGACGTAGTTATGGAAGTTGGTAAAAAATACTTCGAAGAGCTGATCGACAAGATGAAAGAGGAGAAAGGCGTAAAACAGGACGTAGATCTTGACGCAGATGACCTCAAAAAACTGGCTGAGCAGTTCAAAGCTGAGTACAAAGCTAAAATCGGTGAGGATTTCCCGACCGATCCTAAGGTACAGCTGATGGAGGCTGTAAAAGCCGTATTCCGTTCCTGGGACAACCCGAGAGCAAACGTTTATCGTCGTGACAACGACATCCCGTATTCCTGGGGTACCGCTGTTAACGTACAGATGATGGCATTCGGAAACATGGGAGATGACTGTGGTACAGGTGTTGCCTTCACCCGTGACCCTGCTACAGGAGAGAACGGACTGTTCGGTGAGTTCCTTACCAACGCACAGGGCGAGGACGTAGTTGCCGGTGTTCGTACACCTATGCACATTTCTGAGATGGAAGAGAAATTCCCGGAAGCTTTCAAACAGTTCAAAGAAGTTTGCAAAACTCTGGAAACACACTACAGAGATATGCAGGACATGGAGTTCACTGTAGAGCACGGTAAACTGTACATGCTGCAGACACGTAACGGTAAGAGAACAGCAAAAGCTGCTCTGAAAATCGCCTGCGACCTTGTAGATGAGGGAATGAGAACAGAGGAAGAGGCAGTTGCAATGATCGATCCTCGTAACCTTGACTCTCTGCTTCATCCTCAGTTCGATGCAAAAGCACTGAAAGAGGCTGCTCCAATGGCAAAAGCACTGGGAGCATCTCCGGGAGCTGCTTGCGGTAAAATCGTCTTCACAGCTGATGACGCTGTTGCATGGGCTGAAAGAGGAGAAAAAGTTGTTCTGGTTCGTCTTGAGACATCCCCAGAAGATATCACAGGTATGAAATCTGCACAGGGTATCCTGACTGTTCGTGGTGGTATGACTTCCCACGCAGCCGTAGTTGCCCGTGGTATGGGAACCTGCTGTGTATCCGGTTGCGGTGATATCGTAATGGACGAGGCAAACAAGAAATTCACACTGGCTGGCAAAGAGTTCCACGAGGGAGACTGCATCTCTCTGGATGGTTCTACAGGATGCATCTATGACGGACTGATCCCGACCGTAGACGCTACCATCGCTGGTGAGTTCGGAAGAATCATGGGCTGGGCAGATAAATACAGAACCATGAAAGTTCGTACAAACGCTGATACTCCGGCAGACGCTAAAAAAGCTCGTGAGCTTGGCGCAGAAGGTATTGGTCTTTGCCGTACAGAGCATATGTTCTTCGAAGGCAACAGAATCGATGCATTCCGTGAGATGATCTGCGCTGAAACCGTAGAAGAGAGAGAAGCAGCACTTGCTAAGATCCTTCCGGAGCAGCAGGGAGACTTCGAGAAGCTGTATGAAGCTCTGGAAGGCAACCCGGTTACCATCCGTTTCCTGGATCCGCCGCTTCATGAGTTCGTTCCGACTGAGGAAGAGGACATCAAGAAACTGGCTGATGCTCAGGGCAAAACTGTTGAGCAGATCAAAGCAATCATCGCTGGTCTGCATGAGTTCAACCCGATGATGGGTCATCGTGGATGCCGTCTTGCTGTAACTTATCCGGAAATCGCTAAGATGCAGACAAGCGCAGTAATCCGCGCAGCCATCAACGTTAAGAAAGCTCATCCGGATTGGAATGTTAAACCGGAAATCATGATCCCGCTTGTTGGCGATATCAAAGAGCTGAAATACGTTAAGAAATTCGTAGTAGAGACCGCTGACGCTGAAATCGCAGCTGCAGGCAGCGACCTTGAATACGAAGTTGGTACCATGATCGAGATCCCGAGAGCAGCTCTGACTGCAGATGAGATCGCAAAAGAGGCAGACTTCTTCTGCTTCGGAACCAACGACCTTACTCAGATGACTTACGGATTCTCCCGTGACGATGCTGGTAAATTCCTGAACGCTTACTATGACGCTAAGATCTTCGAGAACGATCCATTCGCAAAACTCGATCAGGACGGCGTTGGCAAGCTGATGAAGATGGCTATCGATCTTGGAAGACCGGTTAACTCTTCTCTGCACGTAGGTATCTGCGGTGAGCACGGTGGAGATCCGAGCTCCGTAGAGTTCTGCAACAAACTGGGTCTGGACTATGTTTCCTGCTCACCGTTCCGTGTGCCGATCGCCCGTCTGGCAGCAGCTCAGGCAGCTATCGCTCAGAAGAACGCTTAATTTAAGCAGAATTTGTCCGAATCAGGATATTCATGCAGTAGCATGATTTGTGTTCAAACGTAAGGAGACCCCGGCGGTCTGTAGAAATACAGGCGCCGGGGTCTTTTTTATCAATCGTTTAAAATCAAAGTGGGAGGGAAAACGGATGCAGAATGTAACAGCCAAAGAAAACCTGCTGCGGCAGATCCGGGAATACCGTCCGTACAATGAGCAGGAAGAGCGGGATCGGGCGATTCTGCTGAAATGGATGGAGAGCGGATGCGATATTTTGACGCGGGAAAATGAGACCGCACATCTGACTGCCTCCGCCTGGGTCGTAAGCCCGGATCGGAAGCAGGTGCTGATGGCGTATCACAATATTTACCATTCCTGGGCATGGCTCGGCGGCCACGCGGACGGAGATGCGGATCTTTGTAGCGTGGCGGTAAGAGAAGTGAAGGAGGAATCCGGGATTGAAGAGGTGAAGCTCTTATCGGATCAGCCATTCTCGCTCGAAATCCTGTCGGTGGACGGCCATGTGAAGCGCGGAAAGTACGTGACGACACATCTCCATCTGAATGTGACATATCTCATGGAAGCAGACCCGGTACAGGAAATCCGCTGCAAGCCGGATGAAAACAGCGCAGTCGGCTGGATTCCGGTGGAGCAGATCGCAGAAAAATCGACAGAGCCGTGGTTTGTGGAGCGTGTGTATGGCAAGCTGTGTGAGAAAGTGAAAAGAGATTTCTGTGAAGTGTAATATGCAATCCGCGTATGAACTGCCATTTAGAATAAGCATTAGACAAATGAGCTGTTAGATGTTTAAAATAGAGACAGAAAGAAAAATGGCAGGAGGGGTTTTATGTTTACAAATCAGGATTTGAAAAAGCTGATTATTCCGCTTTTCCTAGAGCAGCTTCTGGTGGCTCTGGTCGGAATTGCGGACGTGTTTGTTATCGGATTTGTCGGAGAGGCGGCGGTTTCCGGTGTGTCACTGGTCAATGCGTTTAATATGATCTTTATCAACCTGTTCACAGCGCTGGCATCCGGCGGTGCGGTGGTCATCAGCCAGTATATCGGAAAGAAGGACAAGGAGCAGGCGGGAGCGGCAGCTTCCCAGCTTCTGACGGCATCGGTATTGCTGTCGGTTGTTATTTCTGTAGTGGTACTGGTTGCCAACGAACAGCTGATGCGTTTGATGTTCGGCAAGGTTGAGGATGATGTCATGGCGGCATGCGTGACGTATCTGCGTATCTCGGCATATTCCTATCCGGCAATGGCGATTTACAATGCGGGAGCGGCTTTGTACCGCAGTTTTGGAAAAACCAGCACGACGATGTACCTTTCGATTGCATCGAATGTGATCAACGTAGTCGGAAACTGTATCGGCGTCTTTGCTTTGCATACAGGTGTGCCTGGCGTTGCGGTTCCGTCGCTGATTGCGCGTATCTTTTCCGCAGCTGTTATCACGGTTCTCTGCTTCTCAAAGCGAAATCCGGTGCAGTATCTGAAAGAGTGGATTTTTAAAGTAGACTTGAGCTTCCAGAAAACGATCCTCAGTATCGCAGTTCCGAACGGTATCGAGAGCGGTATTTTCCAGCTCGTCAAAGTAGCACTTTCCAGTGTGGTAGCACTGTTTGGTACCTACCAGATTGCCGCAAACGGCATTGCCCAGAGTATATGGTCCATGGCGGCACTCACAAGCAGTGCACTTTCCCCAGTATTCATCACCGTCATCGGACAGTGCATGGGCGCGGGAGATACTGATCAGGCGGAGTATTATTTCCGCAAGCTGATAAAAATCACACTGATCATTGGAGTGGCATGGAATGCGCTTGTCTTTGCAGTCACACCGTTTGTCCTTTCCTTCTATGCGGTGTCCGAGGAGACGAAGCGGCTGACACTCTGGCTGGTACTGCTGCATAATATTTTCAACGGCATTGCACTCTGCTACGCCGGACCGCTTGGAAGCGGCCTTCGTGCGACAGGAGATGTAAAATTCACAATGGGAATTTCCCTCTTCACGACCATCGGCGTCCGCCTGATTTTCTCTGTGATTTTTGCAATCTGGATGAACATGGGCGTTATGGGAATCGCTCTTGCGATGTGCCTCGACTGGTCCGTGCGCGGCATCATCTTCTGGTGGAGATTCAAACAGGGCAAGTGGAAAACGTTTCAGGTTATCCGTGAGTGAAAAAACGATCCTCTTTTTCTGACGACAGAAAAGTTGTTGGGAAAAGGGGATTTTTGGGGTAAAAGGGATTATTTCGGTGCGTTGAAAATCATGCCGGGGTATGGTAAAATGGACTCCGAAAAACAGCAAAAGGAGGAAAATATAAGTAACTAAATATATTGTCAAATATGATATAATGTGTTTAAACATACAAAAGGAGAATCATATTATGAACACATCAAAT